>JGI20163J15578_10000885_pt1 | contig 12501 bp, 10 predicted proteins | sample TergutCu122P1_FD_15578 | JGI IMG/M metagenome (IMG submission 15578)
GCACCTGTTGAAGTTTGCGCTGAACGAGTTCGTAAAAGAGAACATGCGCGTTGGGGTAACAGAGTTCTACTAGGTGGTGATATGTATAAAGCCACCAGATTTCATGGGGATGACGAGGATTATATTGCTAATGCCGAAAGATATGAAACAGCGGATGTCTCAAAATTTGGACGCAAAATGCATGAGAAATGGATAGAAGAAATGCCGTGTCCAGTTATTCGGGTTGATGGGATGAAAGGTGTCGATGAATACATTGATGCAATTATTTCCCTTGTGAATAAGCAAGAGCAGTATTAGATACCTGCGAAACAAGGCAGTAATCTTAACCTTAAGTGATGTAAAGGGATCTTTAGAAATTGGAAGAAAAGAAGATAACTTTAACAGTTTGCTTGTTGCTTAGTTACAATGAACTTTTTCATCAATCAGTGATATTATTGCATCAAAAATTTAATCTTAATAGTGTGTTGTTTAAGAAGGTACATTTCATATTCTGCAACATTATCCTTGACAAACTCTTCCTAAGGAGTACTTGGGGTGAATGCTTCTGATTATGGAATTGGATTTAGTATCTGTTTTTCTGATGGAGGAGACATATAATGAAAAGGTTCATAACGCATTTGAAGTCTTTCGTATGGAAAGAGAAAATCAGATCTCTTAAGAGATTTATTGAAAGGCCTATGGATGAAGCTGAGCGTGACAGAGATACACTTGAGAGAAGAACCAAAGAATACCGGAGAGTCATCCAAAAATATGAAGAGTGTAATGCTGAGAGATTTAGATTTTATAAGCTGACGAATGCTTTTAGAGCGCCAACAGAAGCATTAGTGACTCTTTACTTAATGATTCTGTACATTCTATTTAAAGATGTCTTTTTGTACAAAAATCCTAGTGCGGAGACACTCATAGTAGCATTATTTATGCCCTTCGTAGTTGCTGCATTTGTGTGTGTTGTTTATACATTGGCAGTGACCATTTTAGTAAATCGTTGGTCTACTAAAATGGTTAGTATGTTGGTGGAAGATAAAAAGGGTGATGTACCTGCTGTAGAGAGTTATAAGAAAGTTGATTATAGTTTTTTTGAAAAGATGCTGCTTATACATATTGGTGGAATTATAGCGTATGGAGTAGTGTCATATGTAGTTGGAACATTTTATAGTTTTGTTTTCGCAGACTATTTGATGAATAATGTATCTATGAGGCGATACTTAGTTATTTGGGGGTTGTTTTTTGGGATTGTATGGAATGTTAGTGGGTTCTTTTCTGATATGCGAATAGATTGGAGTAAAATATTTTTTATTTTGAAAGGGAGTTCTGTGAATGTCGAAGAAATAGGGGTGGCAAAGCATAAGTACTATCAGTTGGCAAAGTATTCTCAACTCATGGTGTGCATGGTTGTATTAGTTCTAATTTTGCGGATAGCAAGTAATCCTCGCGATGAGTCCATCTACATATTTGTTGGTGAAAATGCTTCTGGATCTATACCTTACATATTGCCAACTATAACCTTTTTAACATTTTTTGCTTCAACCATAACTTTATATATTAAATATACATATAGAATATATTACTCTAGATATTATAGCGAGAATTCAACAATATTTCCTTTGCCCAAGGATTTTATGTGAATGTAAATGGGGCTGTCTCGAAAACGCAAACACCCCTTTCAAACTGTAATTTGACATTGAAGTGTGAAGTAATGGAATAAAATTATACGAGGAAAATGAAGGAATTGTGGTGAAAAACAATTCAGAATACCCAAAGGGAAGGGATACCAATATGATGAAAAAGTTAATAACTACTAATGATGAACCAGTTAAGTCGCTAAATGGAGATAGGTTTGATATACAGAAATATGTAGAGGGATTGTGTGAGTTTATAGATGAGTGTGAAACTCCAATGACCATTGCAGTACAAGGGACCTGGGGGAGTGGGAAAACAAGCATAATGAAAATGATAGAAAAAGAATTGAATAAGAAACTGAAAGATGAAAGGGAGAAACGGAGCGTGTGGTTTAATACATGGCAGTTTTCTCAATTTAATATGCAGGAAAATCTTTCATTGATACTAATCAATGCTATTATTAGGGATTTGAAAATTGAAAAGGATTCCTCTTTTAAAGATATGGAAGATACAATAAAGACTCTCTTTTCTTGGAGCAAATCAGGTTTGCAAGATTATATGAGAAATAAAGGGGCAAATAAATTGGCAGAGGATATGAGTGTATTTCTCAAAGTTGATACAGGGCTAATGAAACTCCGAAATCAGTTCGAAAAGTGTATAGATGCTGCTTGTAACAAAAGAAATACGGATAGGATAGCTATATTTATAGATGATTTAGATAGATTAGAGCCTTCTATAGCAATTGAAATATTGGAAGTGCTGAAAAATTTCCTAGATGTTAAAAACTGTGTATTTATACTTGCTGTAGATTATGATGTTGTTATCAACGGAATAAAAGGAAAGTATAGAACGAATATAGATGAAATGAAAGGAAAAAGTTTTTTTGACAAAATGATTCAAGTACCTTTCAATATGCCAGTTGAAAACTACAAAATTGACGACTTTGTTGAAGCGGAGTATAAAAAAATCTCTGGGGATAAACCAGATAACAATACAGATATTGACTTAATTGATTTAATTGAGAGTTCAATAGGAACGAATCCACGTAGTATCAAGAGGCTACTTAATTCCTTTTCGTTGCAGCTGCGGATTAGGAAACATGAATATGCTGAAGAAGGTATGGGAGAAAGCTTGAATAGACTACTACTATTTGCTGTACTATGCATGCAGTTAAGTTTTGAAAAGTTGTATTATTTTTTAGCCACCAGACACAAGGACATAAGTGGAGATCTGCTACTGTTGTTAAATGGTGAGATAGGTCTAGAAATGTATGAAACGTATGGTTGGAAAGCAGATAATGAGCTCCGAGAGATGTTAGAGTCAGAGCAAATCGAAAGAATCAAAATCTTTATAGATAAGTTAAACGTGCTATTAGGTGTAGACAATGAAGAGGAGTTGAGAAGCTATGCTGTAGATGCGATTGAGAGATTGAAGAAGGTACTAAGAGATTCATCAGCAACATCAATCCAAGGTGAAATTATCTCGGAGAATCTTGATTATGATGAATTATATGAAAAATTTTGGGATGAGGTTCGGCCAAGAATAGAAGAGAAGAAAAGTGGTGAGTTTGAACTGAGGGATATATATAAGCACAGATATCAAGACGTGCGTGCTAAAGATAGAATATTCAGCTATCATATTGCAGTGCTAAGGAAAAGGGCAAGGGTTGTGCTTTGTATTGCCAAGAACAATGACGAAGATAAAGCATTAAAAATTTATCAAATGTTGAAAAGTGAAAAAAACAAAATAGAAGAAAAAATATATGCATTATATAGATTTGATGGATTAGAGTTGAATTGGGATTGGAGACCAAATAAATATCAGTTACATATTGCATTGGAGTATAATATAGGCGGGATTAGCGAAGTCAATGATGATGAGAGGAATAATCTAGTTGATTTTGTAGTAAATGGTTTTGATGCATTCAATAAGACATTTACGGATTTAGTAAATGATATGGACGAAAGTATGAAGAAATGATTTTAGGAAAAGCATTAGGGGAGGCTAGTTTGGCTCTGGTTAATATGTTCTATTCTGCATATACATCAATGAAGAGTTAAGTGGATAAGGTATGCGAGGAAGAGCTACTATGAAGAGGGAAGTAAAACTAAAGGTAGATGCAATTAAATCATTACAAATAGTCTTTGGTAAGACGAGGGCAGTAGTAATTTTGAGTTGGCTTTATACATTATGTTAGACAGTAGAATTATGTCAATTCAATATACTCACCTCTTCGTTACAGACTATGCATTCGTTATAGACTATGCTTGATGTGTGCTCAGGTTTTGGTATAACTATTATTTAAAAGTGAATAAATGTAAAGGAGTGATGTATGAGTATTGAATCTTTTAACTCCAGTAAAGAGAGCAATCTTGTACTACCAAATGTACTAGTGCCTTCTATCAACCACGTAAATAGCATCATGAGCGCATTTAATTTGCCACGTGAAGTTCTTTCAAGTGACTGTGAGATTGCCCATGCATGGCGTGAACTTCCGAGGGAAATAGAGCGTATTCCCCTTGAGTTACGGGACGAATTTGTTGTGCGCATGTGTGTTGCCACGTCAGTTGGTCTATTTGATGCGGCAATCAACTATATTTGGAATGCAGTTGTTACCGCTCTACGGCAAAAAGTGCGAAATTTTGGTTTTGCACTTGTTGCTCAAACACTGAACAAGTCATTTGAAGAGAAAAACCTAAACGACTATCGCGATGCGCAACTATTGGATCTATGTTATAAACTAGAATTATTGACTGAAGACGGATACTTCTTTCTGGATCAGTGTAGAGAAGTGCGGAATAATTTTTCAACGGCACATCCGAGCATGGCAAGAATTGATGATCGAGAACTAATTAATTTTATTAGCCGGTGTTGCAAATATGGCATAACAGAAGACTCTTTTCTTAAAGGAATCGACACTTCCGACTTTTTATCCTCTATCAAAAGTAGAAAGCTAGGCAATAGTGAACTCAAGTATTGGGTAGATAAACTAATTACTACATTCCCAGCACGACGCCAAATATTGATTCCAATGCTCATGGGGATTTATTGTGATCCTAGTTCACCTGAATCGGCTCGGATAAACTGTTTGAAAATAAGCTTAGAAATAGCAGATATGATTGACGATAAATCGAAGTCTGCACTCATTGAGCAATATCATCAGTATTACATTAAGGGAAAAAATGAAAAACAGAAAGCGGCAAGGCAGTATTTTGAGAGGATGCATCTACTTGGATTGCTTGACACGTCGGAGCAACATTCCATTGTTAAAAAAGCATGCCAAAATCTGCTGTTTGCACACCAAGGGTTCAATAATTTTCATAATGAGCCTCCGTTTGCCGAGCGCTTGCATGACATTACGCGTTCTTTTAAAGTTCCAGAAACTGTTCAAAACGAATTTGTTTATTGTGTACTTATGGGATATGTTGGAAATAGATATGGAGTATCAAATGCTGCTATACCATATTATGAAGAAATGATTGTTAATTTTTCGCCAAAAGAAATTAACCATCTAATTCATTTGATGGATATGAGAACGCCATTTTCGGAGAAGGTGAGAATGTATCGAAACTGTAAAGAGCGATTTGTTATAGCTTTGGAGCTTATCGATCGTGAAAGTATGAATGCCACACAAATTGCTCAATATGATTTGACACTTGCTAAATTGAAGCAATGATACGTATAAATGTAAACCAACGTGGTTACTGTAGATTTAGAAAGGTATCTCTAAAATTTGTTTATCTCTTGACAACATCTTTTGAAGGTGCTATTTTATATATAGAAATCCTAGTAAAATTATAGGGATTGATTTTATAGGGATTAAATCAGTAGGATTTTCTTTTCTCGGATTAGTTTTAGATAATAATATTCGAGAAGTTGTATAGACCATAGTTTTTAAGAAAGATGGTGATGATTTGAAAATATCAACAAAAGGGAGATACGGGTTAAGGGCTTTAATCGATATTGCGAAAAACGAGGGTAATGAGCCTGTCTCTATTACTAGTATAGCTAGTCGGCAAGGTATTTCTGAGAGATACTTAGAGCAGCTGATGGGGAAGCTTAAAAGGGCAGGTATTTTAAATAGCATCAGAGGTGCAAGCGGTGGTTATATTCTTGCCAAGGATTCTAGAGAAATATCCGTTGGTGATATTTTACGTGCCTTGGAAGGAAGTTTAAAGCCAGTTGATTGTCTGGAACTAAATGACGGGCACATTTGCGAGATTGCAGATTCTTGTGCATCGAAGTATGTTTGGAATGAAATCAGCGAGAGTATTAATCGAACTGTTGATGGAATTAAGTTAGATAGGTTAGTGGAAGAAGAAACGGAGAGTAGTTAAATGGATAGATTTATTTATTTGGATAATGCCGGCACAACAAAAACTTTGCCAGAGGTTGTGGATGCAATGTTACCATTTTTTACTGAGCGATACGGCAACCCTTCAAGTGTATATGGTTTTGGTTCGGCTAATAAAGTAGAGATTGAAAAGCAACGTGAGATAATAGCGAATGCTATTGGCGCTCAGTCAAATGAGATATATTTTACAGCAGGTGGAACAGAGGCCGACAACTGGGCTTTAATTGAAACCGCTGAAGCTTATAAGGATAAAGGGAATCACATAATTACTAGTAAAATTGAACATCATGGTATACTGCATACCTGCCATTATCTCGAAAGGCAAGGGTGCAAAGTGACTTATCTGGATGTGGATGAAAATGGTTTTATTAATCTTGATGAACTAAAAAGAGCCATCAGACCTGACACCATTTTGATTACCATTATGACTGCTAATAATGAAATAGGTACCATCCAGCCCATAAAGGAAATCGGGGAGATAGCCAAGGAGCACAATGTACTATTTCATACAGATGCAGTTCAAGCATTTACTAAGATACCAATAGATGTAAATGACTGTAATATTGACATGTTAAGTGCTAGCTCTCATAAATTAAATGGACCTAAGGGAGTGGGATTTCTCTATATCAGAAAAGGTGTGAAGATTCGTTCGTTTCTCCACGGAGGAGCTCAAGAGAGAAAGCGAAGAGCAGGCACCGAAAATGTTCCAGGAATAGTTGGTTTTGGAAAAGCCGTTGAAATAGCTATAGCCAGAATGGATGAAAAAGCAAAAAAGGAAAGAAAGTTACAGTCATACTTAATCAACAGAATTGAAAGTGAAATCCCTTTTGCCACACTTAATGGAGATAGGGAAAAGCGATTGACAAACAATGTAAGTTTTTGTTTTAGATTTATTGAAGGTGAATCCTTGTTAATTATGTTAGATATGAAAGGGATATGTGCATCTAGTGGCTCGGCTTGTACATCAGGAGCATTGGATCCATCCCATGTAATGATGGCAATTGGTAGAAGCCATGAGCTGGCCCACGGCTCTCTAAGATTAACATTAAGTGAAGAAAATACCATTGAAGAGTTAGACTATACAGTGTGTGTCATGAAGGAAGTTATCCAAAAGCTAAGGAACATGTCACCGCTATATGAAGATTATATGAGTAAACAGGAAAAAATAACAGGAGGAAGCAAGTAATGTACACAGAAAAAGTAATGGAGCATTTTGAAAAACCAAGAAATATGGGAGAAATTGAAAACGCCAGTGGGGTAGGCACAGTTGGAAATGCCAAGTGTGGCGATATTATGCGAATTTACCTAGATATAGATGATAATCAAGTTATTAGGGATTGTAAATTTAAGACATTTGGATGCGGTGCGGCAGTTGCAACTAGCAGTATGGCTACTGAATTAGTTAAAGGAAAGACTGTAGAGGAAGCTCTAAAAGTTACTAATAAAGCGGTAATGGAAGCCTTAGATGGGTTGCCACCAATTAAAGTTCATTGCTCTGTTTTGGCTGAAGAAGCTATTCACGCAGCCCTATGGGATTATGCTAAGAACAAAGGCATTAAAATAGAGGGACTTAAAGAGCCTGAGGATCACGACCATGACCATGGAGATGAGGAAGAAGATTATTAATGAGTAAGGTGATTGTAGGTATGTCTGGAGGTGTTGACTCCTCTGTTGCTGCCTATTTACTAAAGGAGCAAGGGCATGATGTTGTGGGTGTAACCATGCAGATATGGCAAGATGATGACAATACTAATGCCGGGGCAGAAGATGGCTGCTGCGGCTTAAGTGCTGCCGATGATGCCAGAAGAGTTGCCACAAAGCTAGACATTCCTCATTATGTTATGAATTTTCGTGACGAGTTTAAGGATAAAGTCATAGATTATTTTGTGGATGAATACCTTAATGGCAGAACTCCTAATCCATGTATTGCTTGTAATCGATATGTAAAGTGGGAGTCGCTATTAGAGCGAAGCATGAATATTGGTGGAGATTATATTGCTACCGGTCATTATGCCAGAATTGAAAGACTAGAAAACGGAAGATATACCATTAAGAATTCCGTATCCTTAGAAAAGGATCAAACCTATGCTCTTTATAATCTGACCCAGAAGCAACTTTCAAAAACACTTATGCCTTGTGGTTCATATTCCAAGGAGGAGATTAGGGAGATTGCTGGTAAAATAGATTTAGTTATTGCCAATAAACCAGATAGCCAAGATATATGCTTTGTGCCAGATGGTGATTATGCTTCCTTCATTAAAGCCGAAGTTAGTAAGACATATAAGGCTTTAGAACCAGGAAATTTTGTTAACCAACAAGGGGATATCCTAGGACAGCACAAAGGAATCGTTCACTATACCGTGGGGCAAAGAAAAGGATTAGGCCTAGCTCTTGGAAAGCCTGTTTATGTCCTTGCTATTAAACCAGATACCAATGAAGTAGTGGTTGGTACTTGCGAAGAATCATTTCGAACAACTCTAAAAGCTAATCAGATTAATTTCATGTCCATAGATGATTTAGATACACCTAAAAGAGTATTTGGGAAAATTAGATACAACCATAAAGGAGCCTGGTGTACTGTAGAAAAAACAGGTCCAGATGAGATAACCTGTGTATTTGAAGAGCCTCAAAAAGGAATTACACCTGGACAATCTGTGGTTCTATATGACGGAGGATATATATTAGGAGGAGGAGTGATTTGCTAATTAACTGTGATTTGCATTTACATACAGAGTATTCCTTTGACAGTGAAACACCTGTTAGAGACATGATTGAGGGTTCAATTAGAAAGGGCTTAAAACTAATTTGCATTACTGACCACTATGATAGGGATTATCCAATTAGAGGTGGGGTGATAACCCAAAATGCAATTGATTGTAAAAAATATTATAATCACATAAGTGGCCTTAGAGAAGAGTACAAAGATAAAATAGATGTTCGAATCGGAATTGAAATTGGTTTTCAGCCCTGGCTAGGGGAGTTTTATCACCAATTAGTTAATGAAGTTCCTTTTGACATGGTAATAGGTTCTATGCACGTTATTTCGGGAGGGGAGCCTTATTTTAGAGAAATCTTTGGAGGCAGAACTGATGAAGATGTGTATTATGACAACTTTGTGGAGACTTTAGAAAACATCCAGAAGTGTTGGGACTTTGATGTGTTAGGACATATTGATTACATTGTGAGATACGGAGATGAACAAGATAAGTATTATTCCTATGAAAGATATGCTCCTGAAATTGATAAATTACTTAAAAGGTTAATTGAACTTGGCAAAGGGATTGAGTTGAATACGGCGGGATTTAAATATGGATTGCCATTCCCTCATCCTCATCCAGACATAATTAAAAGGTACAAGGAATTAGGTGGAGAGATAATTACTATAGGTTCTGATGCTCATATTCCTAGCCATATTGCTTATGATTATCATAAAGTAGGCGAAATTTTGGATTATGCTGGCTTTAAATACTATACGGAGTTTAAAGACAGGAAGCCAAGCTTTGTGAAACTATGTACAAAATAAACAAAGCAATATCTTGAGTGGCAAGGCATAACAGCGGATTTGTGGAAAATCTTTTTAAAGCCACTTGACTAGCAGAAAGTGCTTGAATTTTAACAATCAATCTAGTACAATATTTTTGGTACATTTCAATGAAAAACCCTTTGTAGATATAGGCGAATTGCCATGTTTTTTAGTGAGAGCATGAAGCTTTTGATTTTTTGATGCTTATATCAAATCCTATTAAACAATGAAACAGGGTTTTACATAGACAATAGTAACTATAATATAATTATTAGGAGGAATTTATAATGGCAGTAAAAGTAGCGATTAATGGATTTGGAAGAATCGGACGTCTAGTATTTAGACAAATGTTTGGAGCAGAGGGGTTTGAAATTGTAGCGATTAACGACTTAACTAACCCTAAAATGTTAGCACATCTTCTTAAATATGACACAGCACAAGGACCTTACGCATTAAGTGACAAAGTTAGCCACGGTGAAGATTCGATTACAGTTGATGGGAAAGAAATGAAAATTTATGCACAAAGAGATCCTAAAGATCTTCCGTGGGCAGAGCTAGGTGTAGAAGTTGTATTAGAGTGTACAGGTTTCTTTGCATCAAAAAAAGCTGCTTCAGCTCACCTTGAAGCAGGAGCTAAAAAAGTTGTTATTTCTGCACCAGCAGGAAATGATTTACCAACAATAGTTTACAATGTAAACCATGATATTTTAACAGCAGATGATCATATTATTTCAGCAGCTTCTTGTACAACAAACTGCTTAGCACCTATGGCAAGTGCCCTACATGACCTTGCTCCAATCCAATCAGGTATTATGACAACAGTTCATGCTTACACAGGTGATCAAATGACTCTTGACGGACCTCATCCAAAGGGAGATTTAAGAAGAGCTCGTGCAGCATCAGCAAATATTGTACCAAACAGTACAGGTGCGGCTAAGGCTATTGGACTTGTTGTTCCTGAATTAAATGGAAAATTAATCGGTGCTGCTCAACGTGTTCCAACCATCACTGGTTCTGTAACAATTCTTATTGCAGTAGTTAAGAAGGAGAGCCTCACAGTTGATGAGATTAATGCATATATGAAGTCTCGTGCAGATGAGTCTTATGGATACACTGAAGACGAAATCGTTTCTTCTGATGTTATTGGATGTACTTATGGTTCTTTGTTTGATGCTACTCAAACATTGGTTACCAAAATTGAAGATGGTTTATTCCAAGTTCAAGTTGTATCATGGTATGACAATGAGGAGTCTTACACATCACAAATGATTAGAACAATTAAGCACTTAGGTAAATTTGTATAAGTAACTGAAACAGTATAATTGCCTGAAAGCAGATCAGGAAAAATATCTAAGCAAAAATGAGTTGACTTACTTTTTGAAAGAAAAGGTTTTTGAATAATTAGATGACAAACATAGGGGTTTGTGACAAAATAACAATGTGATATTTTGTGACAGCCCCTTGTTACTAAAGTGGGTAGAAAGCCATAGAAGAAGACAAAGAAGAAATCGCTAAACTCGCAGAGCGAATAAAGCGATAACTGACAACTAAATAGGCTAGGTCAGGCGACATTTCGGAACTTCCTGCTTGTCAACCACCTACAATAATTATAGCAAAAAGTAACGATAAGTCAAGGCTATAGCGGTGTAATTATATCAAATTATTTAATTATGAGCTTACGATTGATTGTATTGATATCGTAAAATATTGGTTAATAGACTATAGACAATATACAATATACTATAACCAGAATGGAGGAAATGAAATGCTAAACAAAAAATCAATTGATGATATTAATGTAAAGGGGCAAAAGGTGTTAGTAAGATGTGATTTTAACGTTCCTTTGATGGATGGAAAGATTACAGATGAAAGTCGTTTGACTGGTGCTTTACCAACTATTAAGAAATTAATAGCAGATGGTGGGAAGATTATTCTTTGTTCTCACCTTGGGAAACCAAAAGGGCCAACACCTGAAATGTCTTTAGCCCCTGTTGCTGTTAGATTGTCAGAACTACTAGGACAAGAAGTGAAATTTGCTGCCGATGATGATGTAGTAGGGGTAAATGCTAAAGCCGCAGTGGCAGCTATGAATGATGGAGAGGTTATTCTTTTAGAAAATACTCGTTATCGGGCTGAAGAAACCAAAAACGGCGAGGCCTTAAGTAAAGACTTGGCCTCATTATGTGATGTATTTGTAAACGATGCTTTTGGAACAGCTCACCGCGCTCATTGCTCTAATGTAGGAGTGACAGAGTTTGTAGATACTGCAGTAGTTGGCTACCTAATGCAAAAAGAAATAGACTTTCTAGGTAATGCCGTTGAAAGTCCAGAGAGACCATTTGTAGCTATTCTTGGTGGTGCTAAGGTTTCTAGTAAGATTTCAGTAATTGAAAATCTTCTGGATAAGGTAGACATTCTTGTGATTGGTGGAGGTATGTCTTACACCTTTATGAAGTCTCGTGGCTTAGAAGTTGGTGATTCATTGTTAGAAGAAGATTATTGTCAATATGCTAGAGAGATGGTTGAGAAAGCCAAGGAAAAAGGAGTTAAGTTTTTGCTTCCTGTTGACTGTGTAATTGCGGATGGCTTTTCCAATGACGCTAATACAGGATTAGTTGGCCAAGACGAAAGTATTCCTGAAGGATGGATGGGATTAGATATTGGACCAGAAACAGCAAAGATATATTGCGATGTTGTTAAAACAGCAAAGACAATTGTTTGGAATGGACCAATGGGAGCCTTTGAAATGCCAAACTTTGCCAAGGGAACAATTGCAGTGGCTGAAGCTATGGCAGAGTCAGATGCGGTAACCATTATTGGTGGTGGTGATTCAGCAGCAGCAGTAAACCAGTTTGGTTTAGGAGAGAAGATGACTCATATCTCCACAGGAGGCGGTGCATCCTTAGAGTTCCTAGAAGGAAAAGAGCTACCTGGAGTAGCAGCAGCCAACGATAGGTAAACTCTTAGCGAGGTATTTTCGAGCTTAGAGTTTAGATATATCGAC
>JGI20163J15578_10000887_pt1 | contig 12491 bp, 9 predicted proteins | sample TergutCu122P1_FD_15578 | JGI IMG/M metagenome (IMG submission 15578)
GGAGGGAGCGTTATTTTTCCCATGAGGAAATGTCTATTTTAAATAGTGTTGGTTTTATGATGATTTCTGCCTTGGAGCAAACCCGAATGATTTCTGACATTAAATACAGAGATTCTCTGTATGACTTAGTCAACAGAGTGGCTAGTTTATTAGAGTATTCAGAAGGAATGAACTTTGAGTTGTGCTTATATCAAAGTTTGGAGCTCATGGCGGGGGCTTTGAATGTTGAAAGGGCAAATATATGGGTTTACAATGAGCAAGAGAACAAGCTTTTCTGTGCTGCCAACTATCAAACTTCTAATGAGATTAAGCCCATTCACATAGGTTATGAAGGTTCTGTTATTGTTCGAGACACGTTGATGGCCAATATCATCATGAATGTAAGGGTAAAGGACTTAAGTAAGAAAGAGTACGATTATTTTACAAATTTAAGTGTAAAATCTTTTCTCATTTTACCCATCTTTATTAACGGAGAGTTTTGGGGTGGACTTGCCTTTGCAGACTGCAAGGACGATGGTCTATTCTTGGATGATGAAATTACCATTTTACGCTCTGCAGGGTATTCTATTGCCAATGCCCTACAACGAAATAAGTTCCTTGAGAATATTAAGGAAACTTCTGCTCGCTTAGAGATTGCTCTCAATGAAGCAAGAGCTGCCAATAATATCAAAACTGATTTCCTAGCAAATATGAGCCATGAAATGCGCACCCCCCTGAATGCGGTTATTGGTCTTTCAGAACTGATACTGGATAATGATCAGCTTCCTGAAGCAGAAAAAACCAATGTAGAAAAAATCTATTCTTCAGGAAATCATTTACTGCGATTAATCAATGATATTCTTGACATCTCAAAGATAGAGGCGGGTAAGTTAGAGCTTTACCTAGATAAATATGATTTGGCAAGCCTATTAAACGATATCATTAACATCAATGTTATCCAAATTGGAAAAAAATCTATTGATTTCAAACTTCACCTTGATGAAAACCTTCCTCTTAACCTCTATGGAGATGATCTTCGAGTAAAGCAAATCTTCAACAATCTGCTCTCCAATGCTTTCAAATATTCAAGTGGAGGTCTTGTAGAGCTGTCTGTAACAGGGGAAATTGATCAAAAAGATTCCAATTACATTTGGCTTAACATCCACGTAAAAGATAATGGGGTGGGAATCAAAGAAGAAGAACTGGATAAGTTATTTGATAACTACACGCGCCTTGGTTATTCTAGCAGTCGTAAGCAAGAAGGAACAGGATTGGGACTTTCCATTACTAAACAACTTACGGAAGAGATGGAAGGTACCATTGAAGTTGAAAGTGTTTTTGGACAAGGCTCCGTCTTTAAAGTAAGAATACGACAACAAATAGCCAGTGACCAAGTATTAGGCAAGGAAGTTGTGGAAAACCTACAAAACTTCAAATATACTGATGTAAAACGAAGAAATGTTGCTGGTTTTGTACGTTCTCCTATGCCTTACGGCAAAGTTTTGGTGGTGGATGATAACCTGACTAACCTCTATGTATTCAAAAACATATTGGCCCCTTATCAAATCACCGTACACTGTGTTCATAGTGGCCTTAAAGCCATTGAGGCGATTCAAGAAGAAAAAGTTATCTATGACGTTATATTTATGGATCATATGATGCCTGATATGGATGGCATCGAAACCACACAATTTATTCGCGAACAATTAGGAACACCATACGCCAAAAACATACCGATTATTGCCTGTACAGCCAATGCTATTGTGGGAAGCAAAAACATGTTTCTTGAGAATGGATTCCAAGGATTTTTATCAAAGCCTATTGATATTCTTGCCTTAGACCACATTCTAAAGCAATGGGTACGAAATAAAAGCCTTGAACGTCGTAGAGATAATCCTACAAACGAGCAACTTCGCACCCTTATAAAAGATGAATCTATATCAACAGTCGACCTTCTTGAAGAGTTAAACGCTTTTTCTGGACCTCCTTCCGACACTTCTGTAGAAACAAGTGTTAAAGTTGATATTCCAGGCTTAAATACAGAAGTTTGCTTAGAGCTTTTCAATAATAATCTTGAGGATTACATTAAGTTCATCACCTTTTTTGCAGAAAACACCCGAGCAAAACTAGAAAATCTAAAAACCGTAACAAAAGATTCTCTTCACGATTATGCTGTAACTGTTCATGGGATTAAAGGCTCCTGTGCATGGATTGGTGCAGATAGTGTAGGAAAGACCGCTGAGAAACTAGAAAAATCCGCAATGGCTGGAGATTTAGAGATTATCCTTGGGGAAAACCCCATTTTCATACAAGATATGATGACTTTAATAGAGAATATTCAGGAGTTTTGTGAAGGTCGAAGTTGATTTTTTCATCTTCCGTTCTTACTACTGAAAATTATATAAAAGTTAAATAGCTTCTGTCTTTGTTATTACATATGTACATTTTAGAACAAAAAAATTAGTTACTCGTGATATTGCTTTCACCTCTTCGTTCCCTTATACTCGTTTATAGGTGCTAAGTATTAGGAAAAACCTGCTAGGTCATATGCTTGCTACCTATCAAAACAAGAGAGACAAACTCTATTACAAAAGGAGATCATTAATTATGGCTAGTTTATCACTAAAAGACATTCAAAAAATTTACCCCAACGGTTTTCAAGCAGTAAAAGACTTTACCTTAGAGATTCACGATAGAGAGTTCATTATCTTTGTAGGGCCTTCTGGTTGTGGAAAGTCTACCACCCTTCGTATGATTGCTGGATTGGAAGACATTTCTTCTGGTACTTTAGAAATTGACGGCAAAGTAATGAATGATGTAGAACCAAAAGACCGAGACATTGCTATGGTTTTCCAAAACTACGCTCTTTATCCTCATATGACCGTATATGACAATATGGCATTTGGTCTTAAGCTTAGAAAAGTTCCTAAAGCTGAGATTAAAGAAAAAGTTACCGCCGCTGCAAAGATTCTTGACTTAGATAAACTATTAGATAGAAAACCAAAAGCTCTCTCCGGTGGTCAAAGACAACGTGTGGCCATGGGTCGTGCCATTGTTCGTCATCCAAAAGTATTCCTTATGGATGAGCCTCTTTCAAACCTAGACGCTAAACTTAGAGTTCAAATGCGTATTGAGATTTCTAAGTTACATCAAAACCTGAGCGCTACTATGATTTACGTTACCCATGACCAAACAGAGGCCATGACTTTAGGAACACGGATCGTAGTTATGAAAGATGGAGTTATCCAACAGGTTGATACGCCTACTAACCTTTATAACACTCCACAAAACCTATTTGTTGCCGGCTTTATCGGTTCACCTCAGATGAACTTCCTAGATGCCGTAGTTGGCGTTCGTGGTGATGATGTAACCTTAACCGTTGGCGAACAGGTACTAAAAGTTCCTGCATCTAAGAAACAAAGCTTAATCGATGGTGGTTACGACGGCCAAACTGTAGTCCTTGGAATTCGTCCAGAAAATATCCATGACGAAGAGACATTTATCTCCTCCAACCCAGATAGCGTAATCTACTCCAACATCAAGGTATACGAGTTACTTGGAGCAGAAGTTTACTTATACTTTGACGTAGAAGGAACCCAAATGACTGCAAGAGTTAACCCACGGACAACATTAAGAACTGGTGATGATGCTACTTTCGCATTAGATATGGAAAAAATCCACGTATTCGATAAGGAAACAGAGTTGACGATTACTAACTAATCCCTTAAAATAGAATAGAAGTATACACTGTGGCTGTCTCACAACAATACTTTGTGGGGCGGTCACTTTTTAAGGAGAAATATGGACAAAAAGAAGTTAGACAAATCCTTACGAGAACTTAAAAATCTAACCGGTATAACCTTAGAGGTAAAAGTTGAGACTCCAGATGAGCTAGAGCACACCTACAATCAACTTCAGTCTCTCCTCTTGGCGTACAAAGAAAAGCACAATCCCGTGGACTTTCTTCTTTCATTAATCCGGTCTGAAGCATCAGTCAATGGTGTTTCTGAATCTGCCAAGAAACTGCAGATTCATCCTGATTTAACTCGTTTCATGCTCTTCATCGATTTCAAGTCCCCTGTAACTAAACCAACCCTTGAAGTTCTAGAAAACCTTGTTGACTCCAATCCAAGGCCTTACATCCTTCCAGTGAACAAACATCAGCTAGTTCTTCTTAAACCTGTTGAAGAAGCTGAAACAAAAGAGGATTTCCTTGACATTTGCAACATGATTGTAGATACTTTAAGTATGGAAGCGTTAGTATCCGTTCATATCTCCTTTAGTGACTCTTTCAATGACCTTGCTAGCATAGGGGAGGTTTACAGAGAAAATGCTTTAGCCTTAAAGGTGGGTAAGCTTTTTCATTCCGAAAAACGAGTTTATCCCAACGACAAACTAGGAGTGGGAAGGCTGATTGGCGATATTCCTGTGGAAACATGTAAAAAATTTGTTGCAGAAATCTTTGGAAGTTGTTCTGTAGAACTCCTAGATGGAGAAACCAGCAACATGGTGAATGCTTTCATCAAAAACAACCTGAATATTGCCGAAACAGCGAGACAGCTTCATATGCATAGAAATACTCTCATCTTTCGCCTAGAAAAGATTGAGGCTGCAACAGGACTTGATCTACGAAAGGTAGAGGACACATTGACTTTTCAAATTGCCACAATGGTGGTGAATTATATTAAATCTTTGTCATAAGCCCACTCTTAGAGAGGGATATCTTCGCAAAGAAATTAATTTAACCAGCACAACATTAAGTGCTACAAACCATATAATTATAAGGTTTAAAACAAAAAAGAGTGTTACATATTGACACTACGAATTTATGAAAGGATCTCAAATTATGAATGATTCCATGTATGAACATATTGTCCCCAGAAAGTCTGGTCCCATCGACCTCATTAAAAGGTTTTTAGTCATACTCCTTTTAGTGATTATATTTTTTGTTGCTTTCGTTTCAATTGGACCCTTTGCCATTGTCCTTGTTTTAATTTTGGGCTTCTTAGCAAATATGTTTGTCTTCACCCGTTTTAATGTGGAGTATGAGTACGCCTTATTAAACCACGACATAGATATTGACGCGATCTACAGCAAACAAAAAAGGAAAAGATTATTATCCTTTGATTTCCAAAAAGCTGAAATCATCGCTCCCAGTAATTCTCCAAGATTAAATGGGATTAACGTGGAGAAAGTTTATGATTTTTCTTCTAAAGACCCTGAAGTAAGAACCTTTTCGATTATTATTCCACTGGAACAAAAACGTACTCGTATTATTATTGAACCAGACCAAGGAATGATTAACCATATGAGACCTTGGATGGGAAGCAAATTTCATTTTGACTAATCGAGGTGGAGGCGGTTTTTAGCCTTTCTACACATCAAAAAAAGAGTTGCTGCTTGTTAGGTGTTTTCCTCTAACAAACAGCAGCTTTCTCTTATGCACAGAGGGGCGTTATGAATGTATTCGCCTCCTCATCTTCTCTTATTGATTGATGTTATTGCTTTTCAACGTATTCTTTAATACTGGAAGCATTGGCCAATTTCTCTACGCCATCTTCATGAATTACCACCAAAGTTGGCGCCTGCATTACCCCGTACTCCCTTGCCAATTTAACATTCTCTCCTGCATCAACTCTTTCATAAGAAATATTCCCATTCTCCAAAGAATCGATGGCAACTACACAATTGGGGCAAGTTTTTGTAGTAAACAAAATGGTTCTGTTTCTTGCCTTTTTATCCTCTTTGTCCGAAACCTGATATACTTTACGATCGATAAACTCTTGAGCTTTCCCGTCATTCCAGTTTTTAACTGGTCGATAGTACCCTGTGATTCTGCTGTACACCTCTGTTTCTTCATTACATGTGGGGCAGATGAACTCCTCTCCCTTTACATAGCCATGATTCTTACAAATAGAATAAGTAGGGGACATGGTATAATAAGGCAACTTGTAATTGGTAGCGATGGTTCTTACAATCCTTGCTGCCGCTCTCCAATCCGTTAGCTTCTCTCCTAGGAAAGTATGGAATACTGTCCCCGAGGTATACAAGGTTTGAAGTTCATCTTGAATGTCCAAAGCTTCAAAAACATCATCCGTAAAGCTTACTGGTAAGTGAGAGCTATTGGTATAATAGGGTTTGCCACCCTCTTCATTAGCAGTAATAATATCTTTAAATCTGGCCACATCATGCTTTGCCAAACGATAGCTAGTAGACTCTGCGGGTGTTGCTTCTAAATTATATAAATCCCCGTACAGCTCTTGATAATCGGATAATCTCTCTCGCATGTGATTCAAGACTTTCTTGGTGAATTCTTGAGCCTTTCCATTGGTCATGTCTCCTTTGATCCATTTCGCATTTAATGTGGCCTCATTCATTCCCACTAAACCAATGGTGGAAAAATGGTTTTCAAAAGAGCCTAAATATCTCTTCGTATAAGGATACAATCCTTCCTCTAGAAGCTTAGAGATAACTTGGCGCTTGGTATGCAAGGAACGAGCAGATACATCCATCATTCGATTCAAACGATTAAAAAATTCCTCTTCGTTCTTAGAAAGGTAAGCAATGCGTGGCATATTGATGGTAACTACACCGATTGAACCCGTGCTCTCACCACTTCCGAAAAATCCACCAGACTTCTTGCGAAGTTCTCTTAGGTCAAGGCGTAGACGGCAGCACATACTTCTTACATCACTTGGCTCCATATCACTGTTAATATAGTTGGAGAAATAAGGTGTGCCATATTTGGCTGTCATCTCAAATAATAAACGGTTATTCTCATTGTCTGACCAATCAAAGTCATTGGTAATGGAGTAGGTAGGGATTGGATATTGGAATCCTCGCCCCTGAGCATCCCCTTCAATCATGGTTTCAATAAATGCCCGATTGATCATGTCCATTTCATGTTGGCAATCTGCATAAGTAAAGTCTTGCTCCATCCCCCCTACCAAAGCTTTCATATTGGCCAAGTCGCCAGGTACTGTCCAGTCAAGAGTAATGTTAGAAAATGGGGCTTGGGTTCCCCATCTCGAAGGAATGTTAACTCCATAAATAAAAGACTCAATGCACTTTTTCACTTCACGATAAGTTAATTGATCCACTTTTGCAAAAGGAGCCAAATAAGTGTCAAAGGAAGAAAATGCCTGAGCACCCGCCCATTCATTCTGCATAATGCCTAAAAAGTTCACCATCTGATTACAAAGAACACTGAGGTGCTTTGCTGGAGCAGAAGTAATTCTCCCAGGGACTCCTCCTAAGCCTTCTTGAATCAGTTGACGCAGGGACCAGCCTGCACAATAACCAGTTAACATGGACAGGTCATGAATATGAATATCTGCACCCTTATGGGCATTGTTAATCTCGTCGTCATATATCTCTGATAACCAGTAATTGGCAGTAATTGCTCCTGAATTGCTTAAAATCAAACCTCCAACAGAATAAGTAACGGTTGAATTCTCCTTCACACGCCAATCTGTAACCTTTACATAATCATCTACAATATCCTTATAATCAAGCATGGTGGTTTGTAGATTACGAATCTTTTCTCTTTGCCTACGATAAATGATGTAGCTTTTCGCTACATCTGCATAACCTGCTTCAATCAATATGGACTCAACGCTATCTTGAATATCTTCTACTGATATTAAATTGTCTTCAATCTTTGGCTCGTAATGAGCAGTAACTTTAAGTGCCAACAAATCAATAATGTCTTGATTGTAATGACGTTCGTTGGCTTCAAAGGCAGACTTAATTGCTTCGCCTATTTTGCTTAGTTTAAACTCGCTGATCTTGCCATCACGTTTTAGAACTTGATACATAGTAGAACACTCCTTTTCTATTCATAGTTGCAAATATCATTCTACCCTTAACAAAGTTTATTGTCAACATAAAAAAACAACATATTGTGTTTGTTAATAAAAATTTCACAATATGTTGATTTCTGTTGTTTTCAAGCTTTTTGTTCCTGTAAATATTCCCACTACTGTTCCACTGCTGCAATTCCTGCTAATGCTTTTTCCATGATTATCCCACCCTTCTTAAATCGTTAAATTAGCCACAACTACTATAAGCATCCCACCACATAAAAAAGGTCCCAGAGGAAATTCCTCTTTCCTTCCTTTTCCTTTTACCAATAACCAGATTCCATATATCCCTCCGCAAATTGCGCCAATAAAGAAGCCAAGTATTGTTAACTCCAAGCCTAGATATAAGCCACTTACTGCCATTAATTTAATGTCACCACCACCAATAGCACCTGGTTTGATTAAAGCAATGACCAATAAAGGCAAGCTGATAACAATGAATCCTAGGAGTCGATTCCCTAAAGTAAGATGATCTAAAAAGACCATTGCCATTACACCGATGATTCCTATCATCATCACAAATCTATTGGGAATCTCCATTGTTTTGATATCCACAATAGCGATTACTACCAGCATTATTATAAATGCAATCATTAAAATGTTGCTCATCTGACCCCTCTTTTTCCTGATTCAAAATGTTGTTTATTATGGGACAATCCCCTTTGTATACCTTACTAATATCAACTCCATCCACGATAATCATACCAGGCTCTAAATTCACTTCATGGTACTCTTGTCCAATCCCTTGGGCTTGCATCCCGTTTTCTACAAATACAAAAATTGCTGTTGCAGCTAAGATTGTAACAATCCCAACTAATAGAATTACAACCACACGATCTTTCATAGCAATCACTCCCTTTTCTTGAACATGAAGAACTTTATTCACATTCAATGTAATCAATCCGTATCATATAGCATCAAAATACCTTTTGACGTTTACATCATAATTTACCAGATAAGAAAACACAGTATATTTGTTTTCCACTGACGGTCTATTGCCTTGTTAATGTAACCAAGAGATTACTGTCCACAACAGCAATATATCTAACTGTTTTTTCGGGCAAAACATCTTCTTCCCATGGTCTGTGATAGTCAAAAACAATCTCGGTTTCACCTTCAGCCACACCTTCAAAAGTAAAGAAATAGGTTCCTCCAACCCCTACAACATCATCCTCTAACTGGGAACCAATGTAGTCACTTGCCACATCTCTTACTATGTCAGGATTAACAATTCTATAGCCCCACACATAACCCGTTGTGGGGTTGCCTTCTAACTCCACAGTGGCTTGATTGGCTGCTACTATACCTGTAGAGCAACCGATTAGTGAAACAGTCAAGTACAATAACCCTATAACAGCAATATATCTTTTCATAGCACACCTCCATGAATCCACCTTTTATCTGCTAACTATTTATATTATACCATTATATTCAGATAGGTCAACACTTCACCCTTTGTTTTCCAACTACTCTCTCTGTAATATTGGATTTTTTTAGATATTTTAGAGAACCTTTCTATATTACGTGAACATAACTCTCCATTATCCATAACAAAAGCTGCCCCATCCGACAGCTTCTCTTTAACTTAAATCCCTAATCTTCGCCTTTGGCACGTACTCTTTAACAATCTCCAAAGCCTGCTTCATCATCTCATCAGAGTATGGTCGCAGATTATCTTCAATTAAGTCTCCTGAATCATTAAATTTTTGTAAATAATATTTTTTAGCCCCTATTAACCATTTCCCAATATTTTCTATGTCTTCTCTCTTGTGAAACTCTCTCACTAAGGTGGTTCTAAACTCATAGGGGATCACATCTGTCTTTAGATAATCCACTACGGCCATCACCTGAGATCGTAACTCTTCATTAAAGAGAGTTTCTCCAGCAGAGCCGCTAATGCCTATATTCTCCTGCCGCTTACTCATTATGCTCTCAAATCCCGAAGTCATAGCATATTTTTCAGGAGTATTTTTTATATCCATTGCCACATAGTCAACTAAAGATTGCTCTACTAGAGTTTTCAGTTTCTCCAGATCACTTCCATTGGTGTCTAACTTCACCAAATATCCAAGTTCCTTTACTTCTTTAATGAAGGCTTCCAGACCTGGTTGCAACAGGGGTTCCCCTCCTGAGATACATACCCCTTGGAGTACATTCTTTCTTTTTTCTAGATAATCCATTACCTTGGCAACAGGAATCTGGTTCTCTTTGTTGATGTGAGTAACTAAAGAGGCATTGTGACAGAAAGGGCAACGAAAATTGCAGCCAGCTGTAAAAACAGTGGCTGCCATTAGCTCAGGGTAATCAATTAATGTGACTTTTTGCAATCCATGAATCTGCATATCCTTACCTAATTCTTATCTTTTTCTTTCCCGTCATTGATATTGATACTACTTTTTTTATGCTACTCTTTTTATGCTACTCTTTCTGTACTTATTCGGTATCACTTAGATACTACTCTTCTTATGCTACTCTTCTTATGCTTCTCTTCTTAGTGCTACTCTTCTTATGCTACTCTTCTTATGCTTCTCTTCTTAGTGCTTCTCTTCTTATGCATCTCTTCTTATGCTACTCTTTTAATACTTCTTTTTCATCTTTATCATCATTTTCATTTTCATTTTCATTTTTATTTTCTTTGTCTTCAAAAATCACAAAAACTCTTCTTAATACAATAGAACTTAACCAAAACACCAAAGAAAAACCAATTCCCAACCAAACCAAAATTCCAAAAACCAGAGTTCGAACGTCAAGGAAAGTGATGAATAAAGGAGCCACATGAATAATCACCAATAAAATGGTAAACGGCAATCTGGCAATCGCCAGTAAAAAAGCATTTTTAAAGGTTACCTTCAAAGGGTTCTCATATCTGGCAATCAGCGGAAATACATACACACAGCCAAACATGGAAACCATTCCTAAGATAAAAAAGAATACCATAAAAGCATTACTAAGCACCGGCAAATAGTTTGACAGATAAATGTTAAAATAAATGATTAAGTTAATTGGCAAGATGATTAACCAAGCAATGGTACTCATCTTAAAATTTTCCTTAAATGCTTGGAAAAAGCCCTTTACAATATATCCTTCTTCATCTTTTACCATTTTCAGCATCACTGTGTACATAGCAGTAGCTGAGGCTCCAATCGTGATAATCGGCAAAGAACATATCACAAAGATAATGTTTAGCATGATAAGATCCAGAAAACGAGCCAAAGCATGAGCCACTGGATTGTCACTTAAATTAAATCTCATATTCTCTCCCATTTTTAGAAATCTACTGTTTTTACTTACTTATCCCTTTCATGGTCAACTGAATTCGCTTTTTTCCCAAATCAACAGACATTACCTTCACTTCAACGACATCTCCAACACTAACCGCTTCAAGTGGGTGCTTAATAAAGCGATCGGATATTTGCGAAATATGCACCAAGCCATCCTGATGAACACCAATGTCTACAAACACACCAAAGTCAATGACATTTCTAACGGTTCCTTTAAGAATCATACCCTCTGTTAGGTCTTTCATCTCTAATACGTCAGTCCGAAGAATAGGCTTTGGCATTTCATCTCTAGGGTCTCTAGCAGGCTTTTCCAGCTCTTTTGCAATATCTCGCAAGGTAATCTCTCCTATACCCAGCTCCTTTGCCAGCCCTTCGTAATCCGTAATCTTCTTGCTAATCCCTTTCAAATTACCCGTTAAAATATCCTCAACCTGATATCCTTGAGATTCGATTAACTTCACCGTGGCATCGTAGGATTCTGGATGGACTCCTGTATAATCTAAAGGATTGTCTCCCCCTTGAATTCTCATAAATCCAGCACTTTGTTCAAATGCTTTGGGTCCCAATTTACCCACTTTCAGAAGCTCTTTGCGGCTTTTAAAAACGCCGTTATCTTCCCTATATACCACAATATTTTTAGCAATCACCTTGGTAATTCCAGAAATATAAGATAGCAGTGGTGCTGAGGCCGTGTTTAAATCCACTCCAACTTTATTTACGCAGCTTTCCACTACCCCTGTTAAGGATTCATCTAACTTCTTTTGATTCATATCGTGTTGATACTGACCTACCCCGATGGATTTAGGATCAATCTTCACCAACTCAGCCAAAGGATCTTGTAATCTTCTAGCAATCGAAGCAGCACTACGTTGTCCTACATCTAGTTTTGGAAACTCTTCTGTTGCCAGTTTACTGGCGGAATATACAGAGGCTCCTGCTTCATTTACAATAACATATTGAACTTTTTCTGGTATTTCCTGAAGAAATTCTACAATAAATTGCTCCGATTCTCTAGAAGCAGTTCCATTCCCAACAGAGATTAATGTAACTCCAAATCTAGAGATTAGCTTTTTAAGGACTTCTTTTGCCGTTCTAATCTTTTCAGGGCTGGTGGGGGGAGTCGGAAAGATCACCGTGGTGGCAAGAACCTTCCCTGTTCCATCCACTACAGCCAATTTACACCCTGTTCTAAAAGCAGGGTCCCAGCCGATGACCACTTGGCCTGCAACGGGTGGTTGCATTAACAATTGGTTAAGATTCTTGCCAAAAACAGTAATGGCACTGTCTTCCGCTTTTTCTGTAAGTTCATTTCTTACTTCTCTTTCAATGGCCGGAGCAATCAAACGCTTATAAGAATCGTTAATTACAT
>JGI20163J15578_10000889_pt1 | contig 12482 bp, 6 predicted proteins | sample TergutCu122P1_FD_15578 | JGI IMG/M metagenome (IMG submission 15578)
AGAGGTGATCAAAAAACAGTTTAAAGTGACAAGTGAAACTGTTCAAGAAGCTGCGGCAAGTACAAAAGGATATCCTTACCTTATTCAGCTGGTGGGGTATTACTTATGGGAATTCTTACGACGAGGGGAAAGTGAGGAGGCAGCACTTCAAAAAGGGCTTGATGAATCAAAAATAATGATGTTTCAAAATGTGCATAAATTGTTGTATCGAGAGCTGTCTGCTGGAGATAAAGAGTTTGTAAAAGCCATGGCGATAGATGAAGGTATGAGTAAATTCTCTGACATTATTGAGCGTACAGGAAGAACCAAGAATCATGTTTCCACTTATCGGATTCGCTTGATGGATTATGGTTACATAAAGGCGGCGGGATACGGAGAATTAGAATTTTGTGTCCCATATACGAAGGAATTTATTGAGCAAGAAAAGTATTACTAAAAGAGAATAAAAGAAAGAGTTGGAGAAATAATTAATGAACAATGAAATTTTAAGAGAAATCCCCTCGGTAAATGTAATGCTACAATCAGAACAGGGGAAGAATCTAATAGATGAATACTCTCATGAGGTAGTGGTAGAGGCAATCCGAGCGGGAATAGACAGATTTCGACAAGAGCAGTCAGCCACGGAACAAGTGAATTCTCCATATAAGAAAGAAGAAGTTCAGGAGAAACTATTGAGTATAGCAAAAGAGATTCTAGAAGAAAAGTTCGCTCCATCACTAAAGAAAACCATTAATGGCACAGGAATCATCATTCATACAAATTTGGGAAGAGCCAAATTAAGCTTGGCTGTGAAAGAGGCTTTATTTGATGCGGCATTTTCATTTTCCAACTTAGAATATGACCTTCAAGTGGGCAGTAGAGGCAGTCGCTATCAGCACTTAGAAGAAACTGTATGTGATTTAACAGGAGCTGAAGCGACCTTAGTGGTGAACAATAATGCTACAGCCATCATGTTAGTTTTGGATACTGTGGCAAAAGGAAAGGAAGTTATCGTTTCCCGAGGAGAATTAGTTGAGATTGGAGGCTCTTTTAGGGTTCCAGAGATTATAGAAATTAGTGGTTGTAAATTAAAAGAAGTAGGCACCACTAACAAAACCCATGCTTATGATTATGAAAAAGCCATTAGAGAGGAAACAGGAGCGATTTTAAAGGTTCATTGTAGTAACTATAAGATTATGGGATTTACAAAATGTGTTTCCCTCGAAGAACTTTCTGGTATTGTGGGGGAGAATGGGGAGACAGAACCTATCATAGCGACTTCCAATAGAGCCATTCCGCTTATTCACGATATGGGTAGTGGCATGCTCATTAACCTAGAGAAATATGGACTGCCCTATGAGATGACGGTGAGGGAAAGTTTAGAAAAAGGTGCAGATATTGTTACCTTCAGTGGTGACAAGGTGTTAGGAGGACCACAGGCAGGGATTATCGTAGGCAAGAAAAAATATATTGACGCGATAAAGAAAAATCAATTAACCCGAACCCTTCGAGTGGAGAAAATGACCATTGCAACCTTGGAAGCAACCCTAAGGTTATATTATGATGAACAGAAGGCGATAAAACAAATTCCTACCTTGAAGATGTTGGTTATGGGCCTAGATGAGTTAGAGAAGAAAGCACAAACATTAGCAGAGCTATTAACAGGAGTAAATGAAAAGCTAGAAGTAGAAGTGATCGCCACCACCTCCCAAGTAGGAGGAGGAGCTTATCCAGGAGAGGAAATCCCATCTAAAGGAGTTGCTTTGTCTTCTGATGCTATAAGCACTAACCAGCTTTCTGAAATGTTACGAAAAGCTCCTGTTCCCATCATTGTTAAGATACGTAATCAAAAGTGTGAGCTAGATGTTAGAACCATTGATGAGTCGGAGTTTGACACAATTGTTGAGACGTTGGTTAATGTTTTGAATATTGGGACATAGTCTTGAAAAAGATTTGGGGAGAACATACAAATCAATAAAAGTTATGAAAGATTATACATGAAAATAAAAGTTATGAAAGATTCATAAGAAAAAAGAATGTTATGAAAAGAAAAGTCCCAGAAGGCCTAACACTTAAAAGAGGAGGCTTTCTGGGACTATAAACATTAAATTTACTAAGTTATTGGTTTTGTTATAGCTATTACACTTTAAAATTATAGAGGAATCTTTAGTCGTTTTCAATTTCTATTTTTACTCGAAAAAGTAAATTTATGAAACTTGCCTGAATTTATCCTTAGCATTTGTTTGTTTTCTCTATTGATGGTATAATTAAGCTTAACAAAGAGACTAAAAGAAGAGGGAGAGTTCCACCATGCATGAAAATTTCACCAATAATCTTCAAGATATCATTTCCAATATAGAACGGGTAATCATCGGAAAGAGAGAGGCTATTGAGTTAGCGCTGTGTGCTTACTTATGTAGAGGGCATGTACTGATTGAGGATATGCCGGGAGTAGGAAAGACCAGTTTGGTGTCCGCCATTGCCAAATCCTTTGCTTGCTCCTTTAGACGGATTCAATTCACACCAGACATTTTGCCCTCAGACATTACAGGATTTTCCATGTACAACCAGAAAACAGGAGAGTTTGAGTATAAGCAGGGAAGCATTATGGCCCAAATCATCTTGGCGGATGAGATTAACCGTACTTCTCCAAAGACCCAATCCAGTCTTCTGGAGGTAATGGAAGAGAATCAAGTGACGGTAGACGGGNATACCTATGCAGTACCACAGCCTTTTATCGTCTTTGCCACTCAGAACCCGGTGGAATATATCGGGACTTATCCGCTACCTGAAGCACAGTTGGATCGATTTTTCATGCGTATTTCCCTAGGTTACCCTAATGCCGTGGAAGAAAGTAGGATGTTAGAACGATTCAGAGGGGCAGATCCTCTGGGAACATTGCAAGCGGTTTCTGATGCCCAGACTTTGGTTCAAATGCAAGAGCTTGTCCATCAAGTACATGTAGAACCGGATATTAACAAATATATTGTCAGTCTTGTTCGGAAAACCAGAAGTCATCCTCATGTTGCCCTTGGGGCCAGTCCCCGTGCTTCTCTTTGTCTATACCGAGCAGCTCAAGCATGGGCACTTTGTAATGAAAGGACCTATGTTGTGCCTGACGATGTGTTAATGATGGCAGGTCCGATACTTGAACATCGCCTAGTATTAGGTCAAGAGGCAAAGTTAAGGAATATTACCACAGAAAAAGTGATAGAAGATGCCATGAAAAATACGAAAATACCAGTGTGATGGGGCATTGAGGAGCAAGTTGTGTTAAAGAATCGATTGACTTATGGCTTGGCCATAGTTGTAATGTTTGTGTTTGTATACTTGTTTGAGGATCGCATGACTTATATGGGCCTTTATGCGGTTTTATTATTTCCTGTACTTTCTTTTTTGCTGGCATTGATTTCCAAACGTCGTTTTGTGGTTAGAGGGAGATTAAGTGCCGATTTTATTGCCAAAGGACAGGAAGTAAGTTATTTTGTTACCATTGAAAATGCTCATTTTTGGCCTTGTACTTTGGCAGGAGTTTGTTTTGTGGGAGATGAAATAGGGTTAACTGTTGATGAGAGGCAGAAGCATTTTGCCATCAGAAGTTTTGGGAAGAAAGAGCTTGAATTTATTGTAAGTGGTAATTACAGAGGAGCCTATGAAATTGGAATAGAAGAAGTGGTGCTCTATGATTTCTTAGGATTGTTTAAATTTAAGCAAAAGCATGATTTGAAAAATATGCTGACTATCACTCCGCGAATTCTTCCCATTAAAGGAATTGCTGTGGAGCCAGTGACTCAAGATGAAGTCATCTCGAAAAGACATATGCAAGGGGAGGATTATAGCATTGTTTCAGAACTTAGGAAATATCAACCTACCGATGGGTACAAGAAAGTACACTGGAAGGCCAGTGCCAAACGTGGAGAATTAATTAGTAAGAATTATCAAGAGGCGGAAAGATGTGTTGTGACCTTTTATATAAACAACTCATCCGAAGAGGGTTCTAGAGAAGAAAACCTAGAACTTGAAGATAAGATGATGGAAGCGGTAGTGTCAGTCATGTATTATTGTAATCGTTTCTCTCACCCGATTTCACTAAACTACATTGGTGGAACGGTCATGGAGTTTACCATGGACTTTCCTCATGTTTATAAAGTAGCATCGGGATTGCCCTTTGAGAGTGAAGGAAGTCTTATTGAACTTTTAGAGAATTACTTAAAGACAAACAAGGAGCCTATGAACTTGTTTATATTTAGCAATAAGGTGAGTGAGCGATTGGTAAGCACATTACAATTGCTACGGATGACAAAAAACGATATTTCACTTTTTTTATTCTCTCCTATCGAAGAAGAGGAAGTAAGAAAGTTGGAGTTAATGGGCGTTCGCTGTATATATTTTGACGAATTGATTTCATGAACATGTTTGTTGTCCGAGGGTGATTCCTTATGAGAGTCAGCTTAAGGCAGTTTGTTTATAGGACAGTTAACTTAATCTAGAAAGGTCGAAAAAGGTGTCTGAGAAACGTAGAGGTCAACACACTAAAGAGAATAGAGAAATCCTCGAAGCACCAAACCATGAATCCTCCATGTCAAGGATATCTGTGACATCGATAGGGGAAAAGGTTAGCAGAAGGAAGAAGAGGAAGGAGAGAGTAAGGGAATCTAAGCCCAATGGTTTCGGTTTTCTTATGATTGTTGGTGTGCCTCTTACTTGGAGTGTCATTGCTGGGTTAATCAGTACAACGGAATTTGAAAGAGATTATTTGGCCAATCTTATCCAAGTTACCTTTGTGGTGGGGGTTTTAGGTTTGATTTTCACCCATAAATATGCCATCAGAGCGGCTTTGGCTCTTTTTGCTTGTTTTGTGTTGTTTATTCTTTGGGGCTTTTTCTTTGAGTCAGATCCACCAAGTCTGGCTAATGAATTTGCCGCTTTGCTTACAAATACTTTCCGATATGTGATTGGAATAGAGAATCATACCATGATGTACCAACAAGTGGTGGTCTGGGTAGTCACCATTGCCATCAGCCTTTTTGTGGTGCTTTTTCTCTATTATCGATTTGTTTTTATCCTTTTATTTTCGGTGTTATCGGTAGCATTTGGCTTGTTAATTACTTCAATATACTTTACTTATCCTCTATCCTTCTTTGTGTTCCTTGTTTGTGTTCTTGTCTTGTTGGTGCGGCAAATGCACCTGCGCAGTAGCGAGAAAACCACGAAAAAATCTCCTTATACACGATTGATTTTACCAGTAACAGTGGCTTGTTTCTTTCTTGTGGGCTTTGTGCCTATGCCAGAAGAAGGAGCCATGCAAGGGTCTGTACGAACGGCGATTCTGCGGCCTTTTAATTTCATCAACGATACTTTTTATAACGTGACTCAGCGTCGAAACTTCTCCATTCGTCAGATTGGTTTTGGGGGAGCGGGGGGACGATTGGGAGGTTCTGTTGAGGTCAATCATGAAGTGTTTATGCGAATACGAACAGATGGAACCTTACCTTTGTATTTAACAGGAGCTACTTCGGATACTTATACTGGATACTCTTGGGTGAACACATTTGCGGCAGATACCCCTGTGGATTTTACTTTGTTGGAGCAGAATCTGGAATTGTTAGAACGTCTCTTGAATTACGATGTGATACGATCTCCCATTACCTTAGAAGAGTTTAGACATATTTTTGACGAATCAGAAGGTCGCAACTTCGCAATCTATGGTGACACAAACATTTATTCCGATGAATTTCGAGGGGGAATTTACGAGGAGTGCATTGCAAGCGATCTTGTAGGAGAAGTGGCAATGGAGATGGATGTCAGTCGGACCTTTAGGCCTCTTTATGAAAGATTAGAGGTGGATGTACACCATTTTCGTCCTTCTTTTGTTTTCCATTCAGGCATTCTTCAAGGGATTTCTACAGAGGATGGGAGCATCTCTTTTCTTCGTGACCGTGAAGGGAGAGTGACCACAAATCATCGTTTCCAAAGAAATACCCGTTATGAAGTACTCTATTCTCAGATTAACCAGCTCCCTTATGTTCAGAATCGGCCACCGATAAATTCTTTTTATGGTTTTCTGGGGGCAGCGGCTCGTCAGCTGGAACATGAATTGTTTACAGTGGTTGAGTTTGATGGAGGGGTAGCTGATTTTAGATACTTTACGATGAGGATATACTATGTGATTCATCTTCAGCAAGAAGATGAAATTCTTACCATTTCTCAATTGGATTTGTTGAACAATTATTTGATTCCTAGAAGGAACGAAATCTATGAGACCTATACCAGGCTTCCAGAGGAATTCCCTGAAAGGATTCGGGAGCGAGCGATTGAAGTGACAATAGGAGCATTGAGTAATTACCATATGATGCGATTATTGGAAGAATATTTAAGTCAAAACTACACTTATACATTAACCCCCCAGCCAGTACCAGAGGATCAAGATTTTGTGGATCATTTTCTGTTTGACACCAGGGAAGGTCACTGCGTGTACTTTGCCACTGCCTTTGTCACCATGGCACGAAGTCTTGGGATGCCTGCCCGATATGTGGAAGGATTCCTTGTAAATGGTGTGCCAGCGGAAGATGGGTTTGTCAATGTGCTAAATAGTATGGCTCACGCATGGCCAGAAGTGTATTTTGAAGGCTATGGTTGGCATCGATTTGAACCTACCCCAGCGACGGGGTTACTACAACTAAGTGAGATTCCAGAGGGAGCCAGCCCTGATTGGAATCCTTGGGCGGATCCGGATCATTTCTTTAGAGATGTGTGGGAGCCGTATAGAGATTCACAAGATAGTTTGGGCCGAGGAGCAGAGCTAGGAAATGAAGAGGGGGCAGTTGCAAGAGCAGATTTAAGAAACCTAGGTTTTTTCTTAAGTTTTTGGACAATAATGGGTTGGCTACTACTGTTGCTGATTATGGGTGTGATTGTAAGAGCTCTATGGGTGTACCTGCAAAGTATCGGTTGGCGAAAGAAAGAAAATAGAGGAGCTGTCATTCATGCCTTTGGCGGAATACTTTCTTACCTGAAAGTTTTGAATTGTCATATGGAAGATGGAGAGACCCTTTTTCGTTTTGTAGAGCGAGTAGGTGAGAAAATCTTCTTTTTCTACAATAAGGAGGAGAGAGTACAACTGGAGAGAGCAGTGATGATTTATGGGAAGGCCAGATACAGCAATCAGGAGATTAGCCGAAGAGAGCGGCTTTGTGTGGAGGATACGGCTCGAAGTTTTGACAAACGAGCAAAGGCTTACTTAGGTCGTCCAAAGTATTATTTCTATCGATATGTATTGGCCCGGGTATGATCACAAAATTGAAGAAGGATAAACCTCTATTAACGCTCAGGAAGAATTGATGGAGTTGGCAAGACGTGGTAAGCTAAGAAAGAAATATAAAAAGCCAACGAAAGATAAGGAGAAGGAAGAGTAGGATGAAGTGATAAGATGAAGTGAAATCGATAGAAGAGATAGAGAAGATAGAAAAGTATAGAAAAGAATAGAAAAGATAGAACTATAATAAGGAACCTCCTTGAACACTCGCAAACGCTCAGTGATGTTCTTTTGGCTAGGCTCGAAAACACCTCGCCAAGCAGAACAGAACGAGCTCGCACTGACTCGATAATACTTCGTCTAGTGCTTTCGCTCAAGGAGTATCGACAGAAAACTGTCTCAATGAAGGAGGAAAAGTGATGAGCAAAAAAAGCTTCGGTAAAACAACAAAAGGAGAAGAGGCATTTCTCTATACTCTTACGAACAAAGGAATTCGGGCTACGGTGACAGACTATGGAGCAACTCTAGTAAGTCTTTATGTTCAGAAAGAAGATGGAGAAGAAGTGGACGTGGTTCTTGGATATGATGATGCGTTAGGGTATGAAAAAGGAACCTGTTTTTTTGGTTGTCCAGTAGGAAGACATGCCAATCGAACCCACGGGGCAACGTTTGAGATAAATGGTGTCACTTATGAGATGGACAAGAACGAGAATGAGAACAACCTTCATAGCGGTTTGGATTTCTATCACAATAGGATTTGGAAGGTAGAGGAAGGTACAGGAACTAGCATTACATTTTCTCTCATTAGTCCCGATGGAGATCAAGGTTTTCCCGGTGAGTTAAAGGTATTCATGACCTACGAATTGACCGATGACAGGATGTTTAGAATCACCTACTGGGGAACTCCAGACCAAGATACCATTATTAATCTGACCAATCACAGTTATTTTAATTTGAATGGTCATAATAGCGGAGATATCTTGAATCATCTGGTGACCATTGATGGAGAATATTATACCAAAACCGATGAACAATCTATTCCTACTGGAATCTTAGTGGAGGTGGATGACACTCCTATGGACTTTAGGGATAGTAGAAGGATAGGAGAGGATATTGGCTCGGATTACGAGGCGATTGTGTTAGGGCAAGGATATGACCATAATTGGGCGCTAAACAATGATGGGAATTACCAGAAAGTAGCAACTGCCAAAGGAGACTTGTCTGGCATAGAGATGGAAGTGTATACCGACCTTCCAGGAATGCAATTTTATACAGGGAATTTCATGGATGATGAAAAGGGGAAAGAGGGAGCGATTTACCCTAAGCGAGGAGGATTCTGTTTCGAAACTCAGTTCTTCCCAGATGCTATTCACCATGAAAATTTTGTTTCACCAATTACCAAAGCAAAGGAAGAATACCACAGTGTAACAGGGTATCGATTTAAGGTTTAGAACATGGGAAAAACTGTTTTTATCGCTGAGAAACCCAGCGTGGCCGTAGAGTTTGCCAAGGCATTAAAGGTACAAACCAAACGAGGAGAGGGTTACCTAGAGGGAAACAACACCATATTTACTTGGTGTGTGGGCCATCTGGTCACCATGAGTTATCCTGACGCTTATGATCCTGCTCTAAAGAAATGGAGTTTAGAAACCTTGCCCTTTTTACCAGAGGAATTCAAGTACGAAGTGATTCCCGCCGTAAAGAAACAATTTGAAGTGGTGAAGAAGATTCTTACCAACCCAGAAGTAGAGGCCATCTATGTGTGTACCGACTCGGGGCGAGAGGGAGAGTACATCTATCGCCTGGTGGAGCAGCAGGTGGGAGTGAAAGGCAAAGAGCGGAAGCGAGTGTGGATAGATTCTCAGACAGAAGATGAAATCCTGCGTGGAATAAGAGAGGCAAAAGATTTGTCGGAGTACGATAATCTCAGCGCTTCTGCTTATTTGCGCGCAAAAGAAGACTACCTGATGGGGATTAATTTCTCTAGGCTTCTGTCCCTAAAATATGGAAACAGTATCTCTTCTTTTCTAAACACAAAATATACTGCCATTGCTGTAGGGCGGGTGATGACCTGTGTGCTAGGAATGGTGGTCAGTCGTGAGAGAGAGATACGAGAGTTTGTAAAAACACCCTTCTATCGCGTGTTGGGGGATTTTGAGCTTAGCTCAGACAGAAACATTTCCTTTGGAAATATGGTGCCAACTGCTGGTAACGAATTAGAATCTATTCAAGAAGAGAATAACAGTAGCTCCTTTCAAGGAGAATGGCGAGTGAATCCTCAGTCAAAATACTTTGAATCTCTCCACCTATACAAGGAAAATGGATTCAAAGAAAGAATGAAGGCAGAGGAGCTGATAAGATTGCTAGACCATGGTGAGAAGGATGATTTACCGAAGGATCAAATATCAGGAGAGATCGTTGCTCTCGAAAAGAAAAAAGAGAAAAAGAATCCTCCTTTACTATATAATTTGGCAGAGTTACAAAATGACTGCGCCAAACGATTTAAAATCAGCCCTGATGAAACCCTTAGAATTGTTCAGGAGTTGTACGAGAAGAAGTTGATTACCTATCCAAGAACTGATGCCAGAGTGCTGTCTACTCCAGTGGCAAAAGAGATTAACAAGAATTTAAATGGCCTAATGAAATATCCCGTGGCAGAGCCGTTTCTGCAAGAGATTGTAGCAATGGGGAGCCATAAGAACTTGGCAAAAACTAGGTACGTGAATGATAAGCAGATTACCGACCATTATGCCATCATCCCTACTGGTCAAGGCTTTTCGGCTTTGAATTCAGTGAACCCTCTGGGGCAGAAGGTTTATGACGTTATATTGAGGCGATTCTTAAGCATCTTCTATCCGCCGGCGGTGTATCAAAAGGTTGCCGTTACGGTGAAGCGAGAGATAGAAGAAGCTACCAGAGAAGAAAGATTCTACGCCAACTTTAAAGTGCTAGCAGAAGAAGGGTATTTGAAAGTATTAGGCAAAAACAACCTTTCAGGGGAAGGAACAAAAGAAGGCGATGGAGAGGATTTGGGAGAACAAGAGGAGCAGAATGATTCAACGCTTTTTGAAAAGGTCAATCGACTTAAAAAGGGAGACCGACTACCCCTCTCCAATCTCCAAATTAAAGAAGGAGAAACCACTCCTCCCAAGCGATACAACTCCGGTTCCTTGATTCTAGCTATGGAGAACGCAGGGCAACTCATAGAGGATGAGGAACTAAGAGCTCAGATCAAAGGAAGTGGCATCGGAACCAGTGCCACTCGTGCAGAGATCCAGAAGAAGTTAGTGAACATCAAGTATCTGAACTTAAATAAAAAAACCCAGATTATCACCCCCACTCAACAAGGGGAGATGATTTACGATGTGGTACGACATTCCATTAATTCCTTGCTTAATCCTGAGCTAACTGCCAGTTGGGAAAAAGGACTCAGCTATGTGGCGGAAGGTGAAATTACCACAGAAGATTACATGAAGAAATTAGACGCGTTTGTGAGGGATAGAACTAACAAGGTAAAAGGACTGAACAATCAACAACAGTTGCAAGTGTGTTATAATGAGGTGGCGAAGTATTATAAAACCAAGAGAGGGCATAACAGGAAAGAGGTAGAGTTGAAGAGCTAGAGGGGGAATCTAGCGAAAGAAGGAAAAAAGAAATGTGTACAGTATTTGCGCATTTGCCGATTGTATATATTACAGCAATCATACTTGGAGTTATTGTAATTGTTTCAAAGTGGATACTCTATCAAAGGCAGAATGAGCGTGGAGTAGCAGCGATTATTCCCATTTATGATGGTGTTGTATTTTATAAAATTGCTTGGAACAACGGATGGCTATACTTTCTGTCTCTCTTGCCAATCGGTGGTTTGATTATGCATGTGATGACTACCATTAAATTTGCAAGAGAGCATAAAAAGGGCAAAGGCTTTGCCATGGGCTTACTATTTTTGCCTCACATCTTCTTTCCCATATTATGCTATTCAGGGAGAGTAGGGCACGGGATTGAGATTATCCACCCAGATGATATAGGAAAAAGAGAAACTGTTCGAGCAACCCTTCTTGTTGGAGGGAGTTGTACTTTGTTGTTGATAGCAACAATCATCATTGGAACAATTACCAGTCCAAATGATGAGGCCAGACAAGAGATGATGAATAATTACTCAAGGATTGTTGTAGGTTCTTTGGCAGCTGGCGAATGGGGGATTATACCCGAGCTTCCAGGAGAAACAGGTTCTGCTACTCACTATTCCACAGAGGATGTAGAAGAACTTTTAGAGGGCTTATTTCTACCGGATGGACAGCTGGATTTACAAAAAATCAGTGATTTAATGGGGGAGCCTCATCTTATCTACGGAGGAGTAGAGTGGAGTGCTTTACGTGGTTTATTGTTGGAGGAACGTGTTTCCTATTACCACATCATAGAAATTGTCCAGGCTGGACATCAAGGGAACAACTCTAAATCGATTCAGAGGGTTGTTCAGGGGCAAGGAAGAGAAGTTGCCAGATACACAATGGAATCCTTTGAGCGGTACAATAGGCAAAGGGCAAGAGAGCCTCAATTTCAAGAGGAGATAAGGTGTGTAGAAGATTTAGTGAGAAGAACAAAGCTACTAGGTTTTTTAGGGGAACTTACCAGTGTACACATTCGGGACTTTAGTTTGGAAGAGTTTGATCGTCAATCAGGCGATTTTAATGCCTTTATCATATATCAAGAGGTTCGTTATCCTGTGCTTGGATCTGTTTTTGACTCTGGGGATTTAATCATGACTGGTACCAGCTCAATCAGGGAGGGGAGAGAGATTTTCGGAGCTCCCACTGATGTAATGGTGACAGGATTAGTGGCAGAGCTACTTGGAATTAATCGATTGGTGAGAGGGTTTGAAATCGTACATCGGTTATACGGAGATATTTCAAATTTGTTCAAGTATAGAGATGAAATAAGAGATTTCGAGCGTACCTTTGTTCAGCAGATGAGAATGATTGATAGCGGTCGCTTGAGGGCAAGCGCTGGGGATATTTGGTATCGTGGGATTTATATCTGGACTCCATCTGGAGAAAGATTGTTGGGATTGTCTCTGGATATCTATGGAAACATGGTTGCTTTAGCAGGGATAGAACGAGATTTAGGATTGACTAGAGAGGAAGCAATATTAGGTGTTGCGGAGGGAACGGATTATAGAGGAAAGATTGTATCTTATCTGAATGGAATGGATATAGTGAATTATGTCGAGGAGTTGAATCGAACAGCA
>JGI20163J15578_10000890_pt1 | contig 12465 bp, 10 predicted proteins | sample TergutCu122P1_FD_15578 | JGI IMG/M metagenome (IMG submission 15578)
CGGCATTAGCTGCGGCTCAAGCTGTTTACGATGATGCAGATGCTACTCAAGCTCAAGTTGACACTGCTGTTGCTAATCTAAGTGAAGCTAAAGACAACCTTGAGCCTGTTATAGTTATCCCACCGGTTGACCGGACCGCTCTGGCAACTTTAATTGCACAAGCAAATGGACTTAGCTCTGAAGACTATACAGAATCTTCATGGGATGCGTTTATTGCTGTACTTGAAGCTGCTCAGGCTGTTTATGACGATACAGACGCTACACAACTACAAATAGATACTGCTTTGGCTAACTTAAACAATGCTATATCTAACCTCGAAGCCGTAGAACCTCTTCCGGTTGACAGAACTGCTTTAGGCGAGCTAATCGCTGAAGCCGAACTACGCAGCCCTGAAGACTATACTGCATCTTCTTGGTCTAACTTTATAGCTGCTCTAACTGCTGCTCAAACGGTTTACGACAACGAAGCAGCGACACAGGCGCAAGTAAATATTGCATTTGCCAGTCTAACAAACGCTATGAATAATCTAGTTGCTCGACCGGCAGCAGTTCTTACAAGCCTTACAGTATCGCAAGGAACGTTAACACCTGTGTTTGCTCCATCTGTATTTAATTACACGGTCAGTGTTGGCAATGCTGTCACATCAATCGTGATTGGTGCTACCGCAGAAGCAGGATCAACCGTTACAGGAATAGGTTCGCATAACCTTAACGTCGGGCAAAATACCATTACGCTTACGGTAACTACTTCAGAGGGCAATGTTCAGACCTATACCATTATTGTCACTCGTGCAGGTGCAGCTACCGGCGGCGGCGGTGGAACTAGGCAACCAACAGTGGTGACTCAACCTGAAGTTCCTCTAGCTCCGGAAGTGCAGACAGGCGAGCATATTTGGCTCATGCGTGGATTTGAAGATGGTACTTTCAGACCAGATGCATCTATCACGAGAGCTGAACTCGCAGTTATCTTGTTCCGTTTGCTTGAAAACGATGTTACGAATAATGTTCAAAGACCTAGCCACTTTTATGATGTGAGTCCTGCAAGTTGGTATGGACAAGCCGTCAATTACTTGGCTAGCCGCAACATATTATTGGGATTCCCGGATGGTAACTTCCGTCCGAATTATTCCATTACCAGAGCGGAAATGGTCACACTTCTGTCTAGGTTCTTTGGTAGGTACGGTCAACGCGCAACTACATTCCATGATGTTTCTGACACTCACTGGGCATTCACTCATATAATGAATGCTTATCGTAGAGGTTGGATAGCCAATCATGATGGCGTTTTCCGTCCGGACGATGCAACTAGCAGAGTCGAAGCTGTAACTATGCTTAATCGTGCGTTGGGACGAACACCAAATCCTGAAACAATCCGTTATCACTTAGATGGACAACAGATTTTCACGGATTTGACAAACGCACATTGGGCATTTTATGAAATAATGGAAGCTGTAATTGAGCATGATTTCCATATTGATAGCCAAGGTCGTGAAGTTTGGACAAACGTGGTTTTGCCTTAATTTGCGAATGCCTTAAATTTCAGATTCGAACCATATTATTAAATTCCCCTGCATACACTTTTGCAGGGGAATTTTCTCTGTTTTCAAGACTCTATGTTGACCTAATGAGAATTTCATAATATAATGTGATTAGATAAGGAGTTTAAAAATGCCAACTCTAAGTATGTTTTACGGAATACTTATTAAAATGAACTGGAAGGATCTAGGGCAACACAAAGCCCCGCATTTTCATGCGTTTTACGGTGATTTCGAGGCCGTTTATACCTTGAATGGCGAAATCATATCAGGCAAATTTCCAAATAAACAAAATGCTTTTGTTAAGGCGTGGGCGCTGCTCCATGAAGATGAATTACAAGCAAACTGGAAACTTGCTGAAAATGGCGAGGAAACATTTAGAATTGAACCATTGAAATAGTGAGGGAAATTATATGGATAATATTGTATACGGCGTCCCTTTACCGCCACGCGTCAAAACTGCACAACCTATCGAGGATTTCAAACTTTTATTGACGTTTGACAATGGCGAACGACGCATATTTGACGCAAAGCCACTTCTAAAATTCAAGGTTTTTCAACCTCTACAAAATGAACAGTTTTTTAAGTCGGTAAAAGTAGCATATGGTAGCATTTTATGGGCTGACGATATAGACTATTGCCCCGACACTTTGTATATGGAAAGTGTGGCAGTTTGATTTTAAAAAATAAAAATATGAGTCATTGACGTTTGCTTTGTCAGATTGTATAATAGTATACAATCTGATATTTTTATTTAGAAAGGGCACGTAGCAGGTAGGGATTTGTAGTTCATCAAGCAAACCCTAACTGCATCGCACATAGGAAAAATGGGAAAAACACTAGCTTATAAAATACTTGAAAATCANTTGCTTTCGGGCGAACTTACCGCCGGAAATGAAATACAAATTAAAATTGATCAAACGCTTACGCAGGACTCTACAGGAACTATGGTATATCTGCAGCTTGAAGCTATGGATGTTGATAAAATCAAAACCGAAATTTCCGTTGCTTATATCGACCATAATACACTGCAAACAGGATTCGAAAATGCCGATGACCATGCTTTCATAAGAAGCGTTGCCGAAAGACACGGTGTGCGTTTTTCAAAACCGGGAAACGGCATATGCCATCAACTTCATCTTGAAAATTATGGAATTCCGGGAAAAACACTTCTCGGCTCTGACAGCCACACGCCGACAGGCGGCGGTCTTGGTATGTTAGCCATCGGCGCAGGGGGGCTTGATGTTGCAGTTGCAATGGCACAAGGCACTTATTCTTTTATAGTGCCGGAAATATTAAACGTTGAACTCACGGGAAAACTTAAGGCTTGGGTGTCTGCAAAAGATGTAATTTTATATGTCTTACAACAGCTTACGGTTAAAGGCGGTATAGGTAAAATTATCGAATACACAGGAGACGGAGTCAAAACTTTATCGGCAACAGATAGGGCAACAATAGCGAATATGGGCGCTGAACTCGGTGCAACTACGTCAATTTTCCCAAGCGATGAAAATACTCTTGCATATCTCAAGTCACAGGGGCGCGAAAATGACTATATACCACTTAGTGCAGATGCCGATGCGATTTATGAAAAAACTCTAAAAGTTGATTTATCGTCACTTGTTCCGCTTGCGGCAAAACCTCACAGCCCTGACAACGTGGATTCCATTAAAAATATCGGCGTCATCAAAGTTGACCAAGTTGCAATTGGAAGCTGTACCAACTCTTCTTATAGTGACTTAATGAAAGTAGCGGCGATTTTAAGAGGCAATAAAGTTCATCCTAATGTTGACCTTGTCATCTCGCCCGGTTCAAGCAAAATTTTATCTAAAATGGCGCAAAACGGTGCTCTTGCCGACATAATAAATGCAGGAGCAAGAATTATAGAAGCTGCTTGTGGGCCGTGTATAGGAATGGGACAAGCACCAAAATCTGGCGCCGTTTCCGTTCGTACTTTTAACCGCAACTTTTTGGGCCGAAGCGGAACTCTTGATGCCGGCGTATACATTGTCAGCCCGGAAACTGCCGCTATTACAGCTATTAATGGCGTGTTAACCGATGGCACCACTTCAGGTATACAATTGCCTGAAATAGCCAATGAAACGTTTAACCAATACGACAATTTCGTAGTTTATTCAAGTGATACAAGCAAACAAAACATCGATGTGGAAATGGGACCAAACATTAAACCATTTCCAAGAAACTCTGCACTTGTTGATACAGTAAATGCAACTGTCGTGTTATGTGCCGGCGACAACATCACTACTGACGATATCATGCCTTCGGATGCAAGGCTCCTTCCCTATCGTTCAAACGTTCCTCATTTATCAAATTTCTGCTTTGAAAAGATTGATGCGAAATTTGCTGAAAACTGTAAAAAAGCAGGAAGTTGTGCGATAGTCGGTGGCGAAAACTACGGTCAAGGGAGTAGCCGTGAGCATGCTGCCCTTGCACCGCTTTATCTTGGTGTGAAATTTGTGCTTGCAAAGTCATTTGCACGAATACACCGTTCAAACTTGATAAATAGTGGCATTTTACCTCTTGTGTTTGAAAACCCTAAAGACTATGATGCCTTTGCACAAGGTCATGAGTTAATTATGGAAAACGCAATAACACAAGTACGTGATGCTATCTCGAATAAATTCGTTGTGATTAAAAATATCACAAACGGCAAAGAATACAAATTCGTATCTAATTTTTCCGAGCAAGAAGTCGAAATGATTTTGAAGGGCGGGAAGATTAATTCAATAAAATCGTAGTTTCGAATCATATGCGTAAGCATAAATTCTGCAAAGGTTCCGAAGCTCCTTCGCAAACGGTTCAGAATTTAAGTAAATACGAATTAGTACGAATTAAAAATAATTTTAAAATAAATTTCAAATAACAGGAAATTGAAGGAGACGCATATGGACTACACCAAACATTTTGACAATATAGTTAAAGCGCAGCTTGCAAGAGTCGAGAAAATGAAAAGCACTGCTGATTTTATTGACTATAGCAAGTTAGACAAAATTATTATAGGAGTAATTGGCGGTGATGGAATTGGTCCTGCAATAACAGCTCAAACACAAAGACTTCTTGAAACACTGCTCGCAGATGAAGTGAATTCCGGGAAAGTTGAATTCAGGACTATTGACGGCTGCACGATTGAGCGCAGAGCTGAAGTAAATAAAGCAATTCCTGATGATGTGCTCAGCGAAATCAAAAAATGCCACGTTCTTTTAAAGGGTCCGACCACTACTCCGCGAAAGGGTGACCCATGGGCAAATGTCGAGAGCGCAAATGTTGCAATGCGCAAAGAGCTTGACTTATTTGCTAACGTTAGGCCTGTAAAAGTTCCTGCCCTTGGCATAGATTGGACTTTTTTCCGGGAAAACACGGAATGTCTTTATGCTATGGGCAGTCAAGGAATTAACATATCCGATGACCTTGCAATTGACTTTAGAGTCATTACAACGCAAGGAACAGAAAGGATTGCAAGACTTGCCTTTGAATTTGCCAGAAACAACGGGAAAAAGCGTGTTACAATAGTTACTAAAGCAAATGTAGTAAAAACTACCGATGGAAAATTCCTCGAAGTATGTCAGCAAGTCGCAAAAGATTATCCTGAAATTGAAGTGGATGATTGGTATATTGACATTATGACTGCAAAACTTATTGACGAAAAAAGAAGAACACAGTTCGAAGTTTTGGTACTCCCTAATCTATATGGCGACATTTTGACAGATGAAGCTGCAGAGTTTCAAGGTGGTGTCGGGACGGCAGGAAGTGCAAATCTCGGCAAGCAGTGTTCAATGTTTGAAGCTATACACGGCTCTGCCCCAAGAATGGTCACAGAAGGCAGATCTGCTTATGCCGATCCGTCAAGCGTAATGCGTGCAGGTGTGATGTTACTTTCACATATTGGTTTTCAAACGCAGGCAGACAAACTTGAACGCGCACTAGACATATGTACGATTCGCGAAAAGAAACTCGAAATTACAGGACGTGCAGATGGCGCAACAAGTGCGCAGTTTACCGACTATATTTTGTCACATATAATGGAGGACAAATAAATGCCACAAACTACTTTTTTAGATATTAAAAATCAAAATTCCGGGATACTTTTGGGAGCAGATTTGCTTTCTCGATTGAGAAAAGACATCTTAACTCGAAAGTATGCAAACGGATATAAGCTGACGGAACAGCATATTTGTGAAGAATATGGCGTAAGTCGTACCCCTGTGCGCGAAGCATTTAAACAACTCGAAATGGAGGGTCTTATTGAAGTATTCCCAAACCGAGGTGCCTTTGTGGTCGGTTTTTCAAAACAAGATATCGCAGACATGTATGAACTACGAAAAGCCTATGAGATCCAAGCAGTTAAGTGGGCAATCGAAAGAATTACAGACGAGGAGCTAGATGCTCTTGAAGAAACGTTCGAATTCATGGAATTTTACACACAAAAAAGCGACGTCGAAAAAATGTTGCATTTTAACATGAATTTTCATCAACTTATATATATAGCTTCTCACAACAGAATTCTTCAAAATATACTTTCATCATACCAGCTTTATATAAAGTATGCGAACACCGGGTCATCTTTTGACATTGAATCTCTTCCTACATTACTTGAAGAACATCGTGCAATATTTGATGCTTTTAAAAGCAAGGACATACAAGCAGGGATTGAAGCAATTGAAATTCATATGATAAATGCCTATAAACGTAGTTGTCTTTAGGTGTGAAATTTGTTATAATTTAATCACTCAATATCATATCGGCGATTTACTAAGTTTGAAATTTATATGAAATGGAGAAAATAATGGATTTTTTCGGAATTATGATCAGCATGGTCTGGGTTTGGGTTATCGTCGCAGTAATATTTATAATAGTTGAAGCTATAACACTTGGACTTACAACGATTTGGTTTGCCGGTGGCGCGATTGTAGCCGCCATTTCTACTGCTCTTGGCGCACCTCTTCTGGCGCAGATAATCATATTTCTTGTAGTGTCAGTTATACTAATTTACTCCACTAAATCTTGGAGAGAGCGGCTCAAAATTGGAAAAGAAAAAACTAATGTAAACGCCATAATCGGACAAAAAGGATTTGTCATGGAAGCAATTTCTCCTGCTTCGTTCGGTCAAGTAAAAATCAATGGTGTCATGTGGACAGCAACATCTGCTGATTCAAACGCTGTTATCGATGCAGGAGCCGAAATTGTTGTCACCGGAATCGAAGGCGTAAAAGTAATAGTTACGCCGGCATATAACAAAGATATGTAATTATTTTAACACAGAAAGGAAAATTTAACATGGATGTTCTTTTAATTCTCATTCTAGTTCTTCTTGTCATTGCTATTCTGCTTGTAGTAACGAGCATAAGGATAGTTCCACAGTCTAATGCATATGTTGTCGAAAGACTTGGTGCGTACCGCCATACTTGGCACGTCGGAATTCATATCAAAATTCCTTTGCTTGACAGGATATCAAGGCGAATTTCGCTAAAAGAAAATGTTATTGACTTCCCGCCGCAACCCGTTATCACAAAAGATAACGTAACAATGGAAATCGATACGGTATTGTATTATCAGATAACTGATCCAAAACGTTTTGCATATGGCGTTGAACGCCCTATCGCAGCGATGGAAAATCTTACTGCGACTACGCTAAGAAATATCATCGGTGATCTTGAACTTGACGGAACGCTTACAAGTAGAGAACATATAAATTCTAAAATCCGCCTGGTACTTGATGAGGCCACTGATGCTTGGGGAATCAAAATCAACCGTGTTGAAGTTAAAAATATCGTCCCACCTAGAGATATTCAGATTGCGATGGAAAAGCAGATGCGTGCCGAGCGTGAACGTAGAGAATCTATCTTAAGAGCTGAGGGTGAAAAAATGTCTACAATTCTAATTGCCGAGGGTAATAAAGAAGCGATTATTCTTGAATCCGAAGCGAAAAGAGAAGAAGCTATTCGTGTGGCACAAGGTCAAGCTGAAGCAATATTGCTGGTTCAAAGGGCAACTGCAGACGGAATTACATTCCTAAAAGAAGCCGCAGCCGACCAAGAAGTAATCGCCTTAAAAAGTCTTGAAGCTTTTGCTGCAGCCGCAGACGGTCGAGCTACGAAAATTATTATTCCTTCTGAAATTCAAGGTGTCGCAGGTCTTGCAACAGCATTTGGCGAGCTTTTGAAAAAAGATGAAGGCCGACGTGTAGCACGCACACATTCCGTTTCTGAAATCGATGAAAAGTAAGGGGCACGTCAAATGAATTTTAGTTAAGATACAATAAACCCGTAGGCTGTTACAAAAACGATGTCTACGGGTTTTACTTTAGGTTTCTGATTTGGATTAGCTTTCCTCCTGGGTTGGGTTAGCTTGTCGCGGATTTGAATTAGCTTTTCTGTGGAATGTCAATGGTGATTGTTTCTCCGTCTTTAACTTCGCCGCGCACAATTTTTGACGCAATTTCAGTTTCAATATTTTTTTGCAGATATCTCTTTATCGGTCTTGCGCCATAAATCGATGAATACGCCTGCTCTACTATAGTTCTCTTTGTCTTGTCTGTAATATTAATTGTAATATCACGATCTTCAAGCCTTCTTTGTATGTCAGCAATCGCAAGGTCAATAATTTTCATGATTTGCGTTTCAGTTAATGGCGAGAACACTACAACGTCATCGATTCTGTTAAGGAATTCAGGTCTGAAATGCTTCTTGAGTTCATCTTCGACCACTTCTTTTGTTGCTTCATCAATGGTGCCATCGCTTTTAATATTATCTATCAGGTACGAACTGCCGATGTTTGATGTCATGATGACGATTGTATTTTTAAAATCAACCGTCCTTCCCTGACTATCAGTTAGCCTTCCATCGTCAAGAAGTTGAAGTAAGATGTTAAACACATCAGGATGCGCTTTTTCGATTTCATCAAATAAAATTACGCTATACGGGCGCCTTCTGATTGCCTCAGTAAGCTGACCACCTTCATCGTACCCAACATATCCCGGAGGCGCACCAATAAGCCTTGATACTGCGTGCTTCTCCATATACTCTGACATGTCTATACGAATTAAGTTTTTCTCAGAATCAAACAGCGCTTCTGAAAGAGCTTTTGCGAGCTCTGTCTTACCTACTCCTGTCGGCCCAAGGAATATAAATGAGCCAATAGGACGCCTTTCGTCTTTCAAACCGGCTCTCGCTCTAAGTACCGCCTCTGCAACCGCCGTTACAGCATCGTCTTGCCCCACTACCCTCTTATGAAGTTCATCGCCAAGATAAAGTAATTTTTCACGCTCTGCCTCTACGAGTTTACTTACAGGAATTCCAGTCCACTTTGATACAACCTCTGCAATTTCTTCTTCCGTTACTTCTTCTTTCAAAAGCCTTCTTTCGTCTGCGTCTTTTTTCACTTCTTTTTCGTCTTTGAGTTTTTGCTCAAGTTCAGGAAGAACGCCATATTTAAGTTTTGCAAGAAGCTCAAGATCATATTTTCTCTCGGCATCTTCAATCTGCATCTTAACTTCTTCAAGTTGCTTTTTAGTCGCCTTAATGTCGGTTATGGCTTTCTTTTCGTTTTCCCACTGGGCTCTCATCGCTGAGTTTTCTTCTTTAAGCTCCGCAAGTTCTTTTTCAATGTTTTCGAGCCTTTTCTTTGAAGCATCATCTTTTTCTTTTAGAAGTGCCTGACGTTCGATCTCAAGTTGCATTATTTTTCTTGAAATTTCATCAAGTTCAGCAGGTAAACTATCTATTTCCGTACGAATTTTTGACGCAGCTTCGTCCATCAAATCAATCGCTTTGTCAGGCAAAAACCTATCGCTTATATACCTGTCTGAAAGGGTCGCACAAGCTATAAGTGCAGAGTCTGCTATTCTTACTCCATGATGTATTTCAAAGCGCTCTTTGAGTCCTCTTAAAATCGAAATCGTATCTTCCACCGTAGGCTCAGCCACAAGAATCTTTTGAAAACGCCTTTCCAGTGCCGCATCCTTTTCAATGTTTTTTCTGTATTCGTCAAGGGTCGTCGCACCTATACAATGCAACTCACCTCTCGCAAGTTTTGGTTTAAGCAAGTTTCCGGCATCCATAGAACCCTCTGCTTTGCCTGCTCCGACAATATTGTGTATTTCATCAATGAAAAGAATAATTCTTCCATCAGATTTTTCTACTTCATTTAAGACTGCCTTGAGCCTTTCTTCAAATTCACCTCTAAATTTTGCACCTGCAATAAGTGCTCCCATATCAAGGGCATATATGATTTTGTCTTTTAGCCCCTCAGGAACGTCACCGTTTAAGATACGCTGCGCCAAACCCTCAACTACAGCAGTTTTGCCGACGCCGGGTTCTCCGATTAACACAGGATTGTTTTTAGTTCTCCTTGAAAGAATTTGTATCGCATGACGTATTTCAGAATCTCTGCCGATTACAGGGTCAAGTTTGCCTTCTCTTGCGAGTTCCACAAGATCCCTACCGTATTTATTTAATGCATCGTAATTTTCTTCCGGATTTTGGCTTGTAACTCTCTGATTTCCACGCACTTTTGCAAGTTGCTCCAGGAAATTTTCCTTTGTTATGTCGTGTTTTCTAAATATGCCGGATGATGGCGTGCCTTTTTCAGCCAAAAGCGCAAGATAAAGATGTTCCACAGAAACGTATTCGTCTTTGAACTCTTCTGCAATTTTTTCAGCATTATTAAGCAGTTGGTTCAGCCTTCTTGTTGAATAAATGTTATCGCCTGCCCCTGCTACCTTTGGCAATTTCTCCATTTCGTGCTGCAATTCGCCTACGATTTCTCCCGGAGTTACTCCCATCATATCTAACAGTTTCGGGATTAACCCGTCGTTTTGCATCATAATAGCAAGATGAAGATGCTCTCCATCCAGTTGCTGATGCCCTTCCTCTATCGCTATATTTTGACACTCAATAATAGCGTTTTGTGCATTTTGTGTGTATTTTTCTATGTTCATTTTTCTCACCTCCTAACGTGATTCCATACATCTACAAAATTCAAACTTAAAATTTTTACCAATAATTTTTTCAGAAATTTATAACGCCCATCGATTTCAAAGTTTTTCCCGCATATTTACAAAAAAAAATCAATGGAAAATAGTACAAATTTACCGCATATATTCATTTTACAACATGGGAAACAAAAAGTAAACAACTTTTTAGCACTCATCACCATAGAGTGCTGATAATTTGGGTCTGCTGAGCAACTGAAAGCCTACAAAAAACTGCTTACAATTTGTAAGCAGTTAAAAACGAAATATGCAACCGTTAAAAACAATCACTTGGGGTCATAATTTTTATTATCTTCTTTCACATAAGTTATTGAAGTATCTGTCCCATCATTATTTTCTTCAATGCCATCTTGATTGGTGAAATCATAATGTATAGTTACTGTATATCGTCCTTTTATCTTGCCGGCAAACGGGTTTTTCACAGCATCCGAAAAATCATAATTATCCTTCATATAATTCACCTCCATATTGATCCCATTCCTGTTTTGTCGCTTTACGTGCAGATATAAGTCGAATTACCATGTCGCTTTCTCTGTAACAATGACATACGACAAGCAAGCGAAGTTTGACGCTTATTCCGATTATTATAAACCGCTCTTCATCATATGAATGTTCCATATCAGGTTTGTACAAAGCATTATCATCATCAAAAACTGTCATTGCTTCAACAAAAGATATTTTGTGCTTTTGTATATTGGTTATATTTTTTGTGTCATCCCATTCAAAACGGATATCATGCAATTTATTAACACCTTTCAGTTTTCTTTCAGTTTTCACATACACTATGCAGTAATTTTACCATACTTGTAAAAAAATAGCAAGCATTTCGCTTCTATTTTCTAAAACATTCTTGCTGTTCGTGCAATTAGTGTGTATTATTGATATATATATATAGTAAATTAGCAAGCAGCAACAACGCCAGTCGTAGAATTCTAGCAGCTAAAGCTGCTGAATTCCTGACATAGCACCTTCATCAATTACTACGTAATTGTGATAGGTGCGTATACAGAAATACACAAGGCGCAGGTGAGGAATAGCACGACAAAGTTAGGCGGAAAATTAACAAATATAGTTTGCGCAGAAAATTTTCCGTATAACGCGAAGTGCATGACGAACCAAGCGACGTGTATACAGAAATACACAAGGCGCAGGTGAGGAATAGCACGACAAAGTTAGGCGGAAAATTAGTCGTAGAATTCTAGCAGCTAAAGCTGCTGAATTCCTGACATAGCACCTTCATCAATTACTACGTAATTGTGATAGGTGCGTAACAAGCAAGAGGAGATTGATTATGTCAAAGATTATAAACTTAATGAGCGATACAGTAACGCATCCTACACAGGAAATGCGACAAGCCATGTACGAAGCCGAGGTTGGCGATGATGTGCAGAAGATGGATCCGACCGTTATCAAGCTTCAGGAAATGGCTGCCAAAATGGTTGGCATGGAAGATGCCCTTTTCGTTCCAAGTGGTACGATGGGTAATCTGATTGCACTTATGACCCACTGCCGTGCAGGTTTGGAAGTTTATCTGGAATCTACAAGTCACATTAATCTTATGGAAGGCGGCGGAGTTGCCAGAGTTGCAGGTCTCATGCCTTATCCGATAAAAGGCGAGTATGGAATTATAAATCCGGATGATTTGAAGGCAGCAATCCGCAAATATGATATTCACCATCCTACTCCGGGAATCCTTGTTATTGAAAATACACATAATGCCGGTGGCGGAACTCCACACCCGATTGAATACCTCAAAACATACAGACAAATTGCAGACGACCACGGCATAATATTCCATATGGACGGTGCAAGAGTATTTAATGCAGCAGCGGCACTTGGTGTTGATGTTAAAGAAATTACGAAGCATGTAAACAGCGTTATGTTTTGCCTGTCAAAAGGTTTAAGTGCTCCTGTCGGCTC
>JGI20163J15578_10000891_pt1 | contig 12461 bp, 13 predicted proteins | sample TergutCu122P1_FD_15578 | JGI IMG/M metagenome (IMG submission 15578)
TACTGGCAGTTAAGATCGTTAATTCGCTGGATGAAGCTGTCACGCATATCAACACCTACAGCACAAACCACTCCGAGGCAATACTCACGAATGACCTGCGCTCCGCCGAAGAATTTTGCCGCCGGGTAGATTCTGCCTGTGTTTATGTTAACGCCTCAACCCGGTTTACCGACGGCGGAATTTTCGGCTTCGGGGCAGAAATGGGGATCAGCAACCAAAAACTTCATGCCAGGGGCCCCATGGGCCTTGAGGCTCTGACAACCATCAAATATTGCATCACTGGTTCAGGTCATATTAGGGAGTAAAAGGGAGTAAATATGATAGATCAATTAATCGCAGATTCTCGCAAAATAATTCTCAAGTTTGGTTCCAACACCCTTACAGCCGGAGGAGACAGTTTAAATCCGCAACTTATAGAAGAGTTTGCCGGGCAAATTGCAGATATAATGAAAACCGGGAAGCAGATTGTCATTGTTTCATCCGGCGCGCGGGCAGCGGGGGTTTCCACCATGGAAAAATGGGCCAGAAAAAGAGACATCCACTATAAGCAGGCCCTCTGCGCGGTGGGTCAGGTAGAACTCATGAATGTCTGGCGGCGTGCATTTGAAAAATTCGGCCTGCATGTTGCCCAAATACTCCTTACCCAGGATGATTTCGGTGATCCCACGCGAACCCTGAATATGCGAAACACACTCTTCACTCTTGTGGACGAGGGGATCATTCCAATAATAAACGAAAACGACACTGTTGCCGTGGAAGAAATCAAAATTGGCGACAACGATACCCTGGCATCCCAGTCGGCGGTACTTTGGAGTGCTGACCTTCTCATCCTTTTCAGCGACATTGACGGGCTTTATACAAAAAACCCAAAGGAATTCCCCGATGCAGAGCTCGTGAAAGAAGTCCGCAATATAGGCGAAATAAGAAAAAAAGTGAGTATCGGTACAGCAAACGACCTGGGAACCGGGGGAATAGACACAAAGATTTCCGCCGCCGAAAGGGGTCTGCCCTACGGCATTTCCACAGTCATCACCAACGGCTCGCGGCCCAGGGCGCTTGAAGCCCTTGCGGCAGGAACGCAGCAGGCAACTGCTTTTTTGCCTGAGGCGGATTAATGAAATTACCCGCGCTGAAAGAAATTATTGAAGAGCGCAAAGAAAAAGCTATCGATATACTCTCGACCAGTTATGCGAAAAACCGGCTGCCTTTGGAAGAATATGAGCGGCTTGTGGAATACATCAACAAAATCGAAAGCGAGCGGGAATTGACGGTCGTTGAAAAAATTGTTGCCGAGTACAGCGAGGGTGAAGCGCCTGACAAATCAACAGACACTGCCGGGGCAGAAGCATCCGGATATGATGACTATGAGGACGATGAAGTTTTTGAGCCCCGTTATCATAAAGGCGGAAACCTGGCTTTATTTTCTTCCCGTACTTTTCAGGGCCCATTGAAATCCGGCTCGGATTTTGTAAGCATTTTCGGGAGCACGCGCATGAAGGTGCGAAAGGCCGACCTGCGTAAACAACGCACAAATTTGGAGATAGTCGCGATTTTTGGAGAATGTGCCATTTTTGTGGAGCCCGGCATACGGGTAATAAACAAAGTTACCCCAGTTTTGGGACACGCGGGCGTGAGCTCAAAAGTGGAAAAGCTTACCCGGGACGGAGATCCTGAAATTGTCATTTCAGGTGCAGCGATTTTTGGAGACGTCTCGGTAAAGCTTCTGAAAGATTAGGGGGAAATAAAAATGATGATAAGCTGCATCGGCAGCGGGAACATGGGAACTGCCTTGATGAAAGGGGCGGCAGCGGCCGCAGTCAAAATTGGTTTTACCGATGCGGACAAACCCAGGGCAAATGCCGCAGCTGTTTCCACTGGGGGACAGGTTTTCGCTTCAAATACTGAAGCAGCCGAAAAAGGTGATTTCATTTTTCTGGCCGTAAAACCTCAAGTTTTAGAGGAAGTGCTTGAGGAAATAACCCCGGTTTTAAGCGAAAAAAAACAGCCCTTTACCCTTGTTTCAATGGCGGCAGGCTGGTCTATCGAAAGAATTCAGGCTGTTCTGGCCTCCGGGCAAAAACCCTGCCTAAAACCGCCTGTTGTGCGGATCATGCCAAATACCCCCTCGCTTATCTGCCGGGGGGTTATCGTTATGGCCCCGTCCCCGGAAGTTTCCGCCGGCCAAATCGCCGCCCTGACAAAAATTCTTTCCGGCGCCGGTCTGGTTGATTGTCTGGAAGAACGATACATGGACGCGGTAACCGGTCTTTCAGGTTCCGGGCCTGCCTTTGTTTACCTTTTCATAGAAGCCCTTGCGGACGGCGGCGTCCGGGCTGGACTCCCCAGGGACAAGGCCCTGCATTACGCCGCCCAGACTGTACTTGGCTCAGCGGCGATGGTTTTGGATACTGGAAAACATCCGGGGGAACTCAAAGACATGGTAACTTCTCCGGGGGGGACAACAATTGCCGGAGTTGCCGCTCTGGAAAACAATGCGTTCCGGGCAGCGGTGATCAATGCCGTTGAAGCGGCATGGCGGCGTGCTTCGGAACTGTAGTTCCGCTGAACTTTAGTCCGCCGGAACTGTAGTTTTGCTGAACAGGCTCCTAGTGTTCGATACCGAATTTCCGGTATTCACCTGTAGGGGAGCGCATTTTGCAGTTTACAGAATCCACCCTTGCGCCGGGCGGGCCGCGATGCAGCCACTGTATCAGGCTGTCGAGCTTTTCTTGTGAACCTTCAGCCCAAACTTCCACATCACCGCCCGGGACATTCCTGACCCAGCCTGTAAGCCCCAGGCGCTGCCCCTCGTTCATGCAGCTATAGCGAAAGCCCACACCCTGAACCCGGCCTTCTATCCGGGCAAAAAAGGCCTTATGCGGTAGCTGTGGCATTAAGCTGTTTTTCCAAACCTTTCATTGTTGTTTCAAGTTGAGATAAATCCAGGGGTTTGGTAAATTTCAGATCTGCCATAATAGGGGAATTTTCATTTGTTAAAAGAAAAATGTAGGGTTTGCCGAAAAGTGGATCGTTTTTGGCCGTATGAAGAAACCTGGAAATATCAACCCCGGCAAGCTCGTCATCCAAAAGCACAAAGCCTGGTTTTTCTTCGGCAAACTTTCTTCCGACTTCAAACCAGTCAAAGGCCTGAATAATCGAATAGTCGGGTAATATACGCTCTATTTCTGCCTTTAAGTTATCATTGACGGATTGATTTGCTGCGATAAGGAAAGTACTCCAGTTGGCGTTTTCCATCATTACTTGCAGCACTTCCCCGGATGCAGCCATCCCGCGTTTATCCAAAAAAGCGGCAAGATCCTTAGCATAAATTCTGTATTGACCGCCTGGTGTGGTAAAAGCTTTTAGGTGGCCGCTTCGAATCCAGTTTATTGCGGTCTGATTAACAACTCCGCAGATGTTTGCGACTTCCAATGCCGAAAAAATTCGAACCCTCCGTCCCCCCTTGGCCATTTAGGTCTCCTTTTTTTGTTATACAAAAATTACAAAAATTTAAAATATGTCCCGCTAAATTATATCCATTTTTATTAAAAAATCAACCACCAAAAATTAAAAAAAACTGCATTTTTTCCTATGATAATTCAAAATATTTTTCGATAGTTTGAGGCGAAAAACCTTCAAATTTTAATTGAGACCTGAGGGACCCTGGCAGTTTTTTTTCGGAAAGGCGGTTTTTTTCAATAAATTTCAATAACAACGCATACTCTGTTTCCGAATCAAGCATTTTTTCAAGGGCATTTTGCGATGAATTTCTGTCAATTCCTCTTTTCCCAAGGGAAATGTTCAGCCATCGCGGACTTGGGACATTTTTTTTAGAAGTGGAAAGGCGGGAACGTAACCAAAGTTCGGCATATTTTTCGTCATTCAGTAAATTTTGGTCCAAAAGACCTGAAACTACTGCTTTTACTACAACGGGATCATGACCTCTGCGTTCCAATTTTACCGAAATTCCAGAGCTATTCTGTTCAGCTCTGGCAATTAACCTGAGAGCAGCCTTCTCTGCCCGTTTGCAGGCAGCAACAAAGCTGAGAGCTTCATCTTCCCCGGAGGAGGACACAGATCAGAAAAAAAATTTAGCGCTTGGAGAACTGGAAGCGTCTGCGGGCGCCTGCGCGGCCGTATTTTTTCCGCTCAACCATTCGGGAATCCCGGGTAAGGTACCCGTTGCTCCTGAGGCTGGTATAATTTCCTTCATCCACCTGGCAAAGCGCACGGGCAAGACCGTGGCGGCAAGCGCCGGCTTGGCCGTTTACTCCGCCGCCGTGAACGCTGATAAGCACATCGAATTTATTCTCGGAGGAGGTAACCATCAGGGGCTGCCTGACCATGAGAACATGCTCACCCTGGGGGAAATACTGGCCAAGGTCTTTGCCATTTACCGAAACTTTTCCGCTTCCATCACGTACATATACCCGGGCTACGGAAGTTTTTCTGCGCCCGGTTCCGATACCAAGATTCTTAATCATTTAGCCTTCCCTTATAATTCTATCTTTTCAAGTTTTTGAGCTATATGGGGATGTTCAGCTCCCGGATATACCTTAACGTTTTTCTGGAGTTTCCGCCCAAGTGGGCCCTTGGGAAGCATGCCTTTAATCGCCAACTCCAGCGGAGAAGATGGGTGTTTTTCAGCCAATTTCTCGTAATTCACGGTTTTAAGGCCCCCAACATATCCGGTATGGCGGCGGTAAAGCTTTTGCTCAGCTTTATTGCCGGTAAGCGCTATTTTATCAGCGTTAATAACCACCACATAGTCCCCCAGCTCCTGATTCGGCGTAAAAACCGCCTTTTCTTTTCCACGGAGAATAGAAGCTATACGAGCCGCAAGCCTGCCTAAAACTTTCCCTTCTGCATCAAGCAAAAACCATTTTCGTTCCACATCAGCGGGTTTAACAAATACTGTCTTCATAAACAAACCTTTTCATTAGCGTTTTCACGGTTTTAAGAGTGAATTCAGATAATGTCATAAAAATGACAAGAGAGTCAATAGGGCGAGCTGCCTCTTGCACAGAAAGTTATTATTTAGTATCCTTGAAAATGGAAATTTTTCCAAATTCCACTTAAATGAGGCTTTCTCAACACTGATAACGCAAGCATTAGCTTGCGAGTTTTGGGAAAAGCTCAAACAACAACACAAGGAGCTTTGCCATGGCGCAGCGTCAGTTTCAGACCGAGGTGAGCCAGCTTCTTCACCTCATTATTCACTCACTCTACTCGAACCGGGAGATTTTTTTGAGGGAGTTGGTTTCCAACGCTTCAGATGCACTGGATAAACTGAAATATCTTACAGTTGCGGATGATGTTTATAAATCCCTTAGTTTTGACCCCAGAATCGATATTTCTTTTGATAAGGATGCCAAAACCCTCACAATTTCCGATAACGGCATAGGCATGAACGAGGCAGATCTGGCGGAATCCCTGGGAACCATAGCCCGATCGGGAACAAAGGCATTCCTTGAAAAGCTTTCCGAAGACGCAAAAAAGGACTCAAACCTGATCGGCCAGTTTGGGGTGGGTTTTTACTCTGCCTTTATGGCGGCGAATAAAATCGAGGTTATAAGCCGCAAGGCAATGGAAAACGAGGCCTGGAAATGGTCGAGCGAAGGCAAAGATGGCTACGATATCGAGAGCTCCGCCGGGGATAACTGCCCGCGGCGGGACAGCCAGGGCACAACGGTGATTCTTCACCTTACCGACGAGGGGCTTGAGTTCGCGAACCGCTGGTCTATAGAGGACATCATCAAACGTTATTCCAACCATGTGGCTTTTCCCATTTACCTCACCTACGATCAAAAAGAATATGATGACGGGAACCAAGGTTCCTCAGGCAAGGAAAAAGGCAGCGAGAGAAAATGTGAGCAAATCAACACCGGCACCGCCCTTTGGCGCAGAGCGAAATCTGAACTAAAAGATGAGGACTACAAAGAGTTTTACAAGCAAATCGCCAACGACTATGATGAACCTCTCCATTACATACACACAAAGGCCGAAGGGACTCTGGAATATTCCACCCTTTTTTACGTGCCAAAAAAAGCGCCTTTCGATATGTACCGGGTTGATTATAAACCCGGGGTGAAGCTTTATGTGAAACGGGTATTCATCACCGATGATGAAAAAGAACTGATGCCAAGCTGGCTTCGTTTTGTTCGCGGCGTTATCGACTCCGAAGACCTGCCCCTTAACGTAAGCAGGGAGATCCTTCAGCAAAACAAAATACTGGTAAACATCAAAAACGCCTCGGTGAAAAAACTGCTTTCGGAGTTCAAGGCACTTGCGGACAGAGCCGGTACAGGAGACGAAGAAGCCAAAGAAAAGTGGGAAACCTTTGTAAGCCAGTTTAACAAGCCTTTAAAAGAGGGGCTTTATCAGGATTTTGGCAACCGTGAAATCATTCAGGATCTTGTCAGGTTCAAAAGTTCACAGGTCGAAGGATGGACAAGCTTTTCCGATTATGTTTCCCGCATGAAAAGCGATCAGAAAAATATCTATTATATAACAGGCGGAGATGAAAAAACCCTTAAAGCTTCTCCCCTTCTTGAGGCTTATACTGCCAAAAACATTGAAGTCCTCATCATGGATGACGAAGTTGACGAGATCATTATCCCAACACTGCGATCTTACCGGAAAGAAACTCCCGCAGAAGACGGCAAAACTGAAAGTCAAACCTGGGAATTAAAATCCGTTAACCGTTCCGGTGCTGATGAAGAGCTGCGGGACGAAAAGGCAGATGCGGCCTCGGAACAGGAAATACAGCCTGTCATCGAAAAGATCAAAAAGGCCCTGGGCGACCGTGTAAAAGATGTAAAACTTTCCCGCCGCCTTCACGATTCTCCTTCCTGCATCGTTATGGACGAAAACGACCCAACCATGCAGATGGCGCAAATGCTCAAAGCCCTTGGACAGGCCGAAATGCCTGACATAAAACCCATTCTGGAAGTAAACGGCGAACACCCCATTATGTCGAAGCTAAAGGAAACCGAAGACGAAAACCGCATCGCCGACATTGCCGGAGTGCTTTTGGATCAGGCCCTGCTCGTGGAAGGGGTGAAGCTCAAAGATCCGTCAGAATTTGTGAAAAAGCTAAACAGGTTGTTGTCTTGATGAAAATTTATCAAAAGCAGGGAAAACATGGCAAAGAAAACCAGCCCGGTAAAAAAAACAGCAGATACTGAACGGGAATCTCTTGCGGGAGAATTGCGTGACCTTATCCCGAAGCTTGATTCAGAAGGTCTTGCTTTTCTTGTGAAACAGGCCAGGGTTCATATTTACAATATGCAGGTTGACGAGCTAAACAAGGCCGCTGTTGCTGCCAATGCTGCGGCTGCCCGTTCACATTCGATTGCCGGAAAATCCCGGGCTAGTGAAAAAACGAAATCAGCGCAGGAAAACATGAATATAACGGGGACCGAAAGCGGGAGCAGTTACTATCTCCAGTACCGGAACAAAAACAGCATGTTTTCCCGCAGTGAAATGGTTCAACTTGTGAAAATAGCGAACGGCAAAGGAACGGATCTGGAAATCCGGGAGAGGCTTTACAACTGGTTTGAGCGGGAGCGGAAAGATGTTTTTGCCACAGTCCCAATGGCGGACAAATTTGACGACCGGCTCAAAACTCTGGCAGCGTTGATTAAAAAAAGTTTTAAATTGCGTGATGCATGAGAAAGCCGAATATCTTGGTTCACAACTTATCACGTATATCGGAAACAAGCGCGTTTTATTGGATTTTATCGGAAACGGAATAAGAATCGTGCAAAAAAAATTGCACAAAGATAAATTAAAAATGTTTGACGTTTTCAGCGGTTCCGGAGTTGTTGCCAGGTATTTTAAACAATTTTCTGATCTTCTTATCGCGAATGATTTGGAAAAATATTCAGCGGTAATCAATGAATGTTATTTATCAAATGAAGATGAGATTGACATAATAGGTTTACGAAAATATTATTCAGAAATTATGGAAGAATTGCAAAACAATCTAAAAACAGGAATAATATCAGAACTGTATGCTCCAAAAAATGACAAAGAAATAATACCGGATGAGCGGGTTTTTTACACTTCAAGAAATGCGATGTATATTGACACAGCAAGGCAAACAATAGAAAAAATACCAAAAAATGAGCAAAAATATTTTTTGGCGCCGCTGTTGTCAGAAGCGTCAATTCACGCCAATACATCGGGAATTTTTAAAGGGTTTTATAAAAACAAAAAAACCGGCATTGGGCAGTTTGGCGGGTTTAACGAAAATGCTTTATCAAGAATTACCGGCAATATCGAGCTGCCTTTTCCTGTATTCAGTAATTTCAACTGCGAAACAATTATCACAAACGATGACTCAAATAAAGTAATAAAAAATCTGCCCGAAGTTGATATTGCGTATTTGGATCCGCCCTATAATCAGCACCCTTATGGATCAAATTATTTTATGCTAAATTTAATTGTGAACTATAAATATCCGGAAAATACGAGTAAAGTATCGGGGATTCCCGGTAACTGGAACAGATCCAATTACAATAAAAGCCAAAAATCTTTGCAGGCATTAACAGAACTTGTCCAGGGAATCAAGGCAAAATATGTAATGATTTCGTTTAACTCGGAAGGTTTTATTTCTATCGATCAAATGAAAGAATTATTGAATAAACAGGGGAAACTTCAGGTATTGGAGACAAAGTATAACACCTTTAGGGGAAGCAGAAATTTAAACAACCGTGAAATTCATGTAAAAGAGTATTTGTATTTATTGGAAAAATAAGGCGGAAAAAGCGGGCTCAATCATGACAAAATACGAAATCCTAAAAAAGCAATTCGGATATACGCTTTTTCGGAAAGGCCAGGAAGAAGTGATAGACGCTATCCTTGCAGGCCGGGATGTATTGGCTGTAATGCCAACCGGCGCGGGAAAATCACTCTGTTACCAAATTCCTGCCATGCTTTTGCCGGGGATGACCGTGGTAATTTCTCCGTTAATCTCCCTGATGAAAGATCAGGTGAACGCTTTGCGTGAAAGCGGCTGCCCGGCGGCTTTTCTCAACAGCTCATTAAGCGCAGCAGAATACCACGAAACCATGAATGAAATGGCAAGCGGTAAAATTAAGCTGCTCTATATTGCTCCGGAACGGCTGTTAAGAACTGAGATTTCCGCTCTGGCAGCAGACGGTATAATACCATTGGTTGTAATTGACGAAGCTCATTGCGTTTCCCAGTGGGGACACGATTTCAGAACCAGCTATCTGCAGATAGCAAGTTTTATCAGCGGTATCACAAAACGGCCGGTTACCGCAGCTTTTACGGCCACCGCTACTGTAAAGGTACGGGAAGATATCCGGCAGCATTTGGCGCTGAGAAAGCCATTTTCCATAATCACCGGTTTCGACAGACCCAATCTTCATTTTGAGGTTCAAAAACCCAAAGACAAAAAAACAGCTTTATTGGCTTACCTTGAAAAGCAAAAAGATTTAAGCGGCATTATCTATTGCGCAACACGCAAAACGGTTGAAGAAATCTGTATTTTACTCCAGGGACAAGGTTTTTTCGCAACCCGCTATCACGCAGGGCTGGAAGACCATGAACGCCGGAAAAACCAGGATGATTTTCTGTATGACCGAAAAACAATTATGGTAGCAACAAATGCTTTTGGCATGGGGATCGACAAATCCAATGTTTCATTTGTGATTCATTACAACATGCCAAAAAACATTGAAAGTTATTACCAGGAAGCAGGGCGTGCCGGCAGGGACGGAGCTCCGGCGGATTGCATTCTCTTGTACAGCGGCCAGGATGTGCAGATTAACAAATACCTTATAACTCACAGTGAAGAAAATGATCTGCCAAACCCGGAACTGGAAGCGCATAATCTTGAATTGCTTAAACTGATGACATTTTACGCCACATGTAACGACTGCCTTCGCCGGCGGTTATTGGACTATTTTGGCGAAACAGCTCCAGCCTTTTGCAGCAACTGTTCCAATTGCCTTGCTGAATTCGAGGAAACCGATGTGAGTCTTGAAGGGCGCAAAATCGTCTCTTGCGTATACCGGCTGAAAGAACGGAACCGCAGTTTCGGCAAAACCATGATCATCGATATTCTTCGCGGCAGCAAAAATCAAAAAATTCTTAACCTTGAGCTTGACAGCCTCAGCACCTGGGCGCTTATGAAAGATACAAGCGCAGCGCGAATTCGTGCAGTCCTTGATTGCCTGATTGAAGAAGGCATTCTGCATTTGGAGGATGGCGAATTTCCGGTAGTACGATTGGGTGATGCCGGAGGATTACTCCGGGAGGAGCGGCGCCTCCGCATGAAACTTCCCCGGGAAAGGGAAAAACACGAATCTGAAAAAAGAACAGAAAGAGAAACCAAAATTCGCAGGCCTTTGACAGCAGGTACTCCCGATACAGTTTTTGATCAGGTTCTTTTTGATAAACTCAAAAAATTGCGGAAAGAACTTGCTGCAAAAGACGCCATACCCGCATATATAGTTTTTCCCGATGCAAGCCTGCTGGATATGTGTTACAAAAAGCCGGTTTCGCTGATTCAGTTTTCCGCCGTGACAGGCGTAGGCCAGGTTAAACTGGAAAAATACGGCGAGATATTTACCGATCTTATCCGGAGTCATGTCAATTCTTATTTATAAACAAAACGCCTGGAATGGCGGATAGGAATCCCTTCAAAAACTCCGGCAGGGCTGAATAAACCCGAAAGCTCTTCAGGTATTGCCTCTTCGGGTACATCACCAGAAATGGTAAGCCGCCCCGGTTCAGCTTTTTTTGCTCCCAGATGAAAAATATAATTCACCGATTGTGAAATAACAGTGCCGGTTTTTCCCGGCGCCTGAAATATGGTTTGACCATAATGCAGGGCAAAAGTAAAATCTGCAAGAAATGAAAGTGAGAGCTTTTCAATGCCGATTAAGCGGCTGTTTAGAATCAATTTGAGGGATGCTTCAATTGCCATTTTGCAGTTTTCTGCCCTGCGCGGCACCAAAAAGAGGCAGGCCTCTTCTGTTTCCATCCAGAGCAGGGCATTTGCCTCACGAAGGCCCTGCAGCAATACATCACGCAGCCGGTTTTTTAAGGCGCCATAACCGGCTTCCCCAACATGGGAACGGATATTTGATTGTTCAGAGAGAGATACAAACAGAAAAAAGAAAGACTCAGTTGATCCGGCACGAATCGTTTTCCAGCCCCCGAATTTGCCGGCCGGAAGCTTTACTGTTTTCTTTTGGGTTGCAGCCCCCGCCTCTTTTTCGGCTTTTTTCCCGGCTCCTCTGACTGCGAAGCAGGAAAGTGCCGCGGCAAAACGTTTTTTGTCCAGGCCTTTTTTAACAAGAACAGGCCCGATATAATCACTGGCTCCGTCAAAAAAGAACGATGCCGGATCTTCGGCACAGCCTTTGGGATCGATAATTCCCCAGAAGGCACCGCTTTTTTTGAGAGAAACAAGAGCTTTTTTCAACTCAGCAGGGCTTAGGTCAGAAATATCAAGGTAAAGCTGATCGCCTGCTTTAAATTTGTACCCGGCCGGAATTGGCAGTATTTCTGCCCAGGTGCATTTTTTGGCCGGCCCCAAAGCGCGGTTTAATGCCGCTGCATTTTTGGATGAAAATATATTTATCATTTCCCCAACCCCGCTGTATACAGCCGGTACTTTCGGCCGCGATCACTTTTTTCAGCGCCAAAAAGATTAAGGGCGATTTGATCCATGGTTATGTAGAGATTATAGGAAACGCATAATGCGTTTTTGGCTGCCAGCCCCTCATAAACAATCGCTTGTTTGATCGTTTCATTTTTTTGCCTTTCCAATTCATTTTTTGAATACCAGACCTGGCCAATATGCGCACCGAGTCTTAAATTTACCGGGCTGTCCAAAGGGTTTCGCATCAGGTTGTAAAAAAAGAGTTCATGAAGAATTTCCATTCCCGCGAAAATTGACATTTTGTCCATTGAACCAAAAAGAAAAACCGCTATACCGCCGTCTCCCTCCCATGACCAAAGCCTGCCAAGACGGCTGGTTACTGCATGGTACACAATATCACGTATATCATTGTAGGCTTTTTCAACCTTCGGCCTGGAATTATTTTTGACCAGCATTGAATTGCCGGCAATATCCACTTTCAAAACGGCCATTTTCCGTTCATCGCCTTCATTAAGCCTGCCCCAGTTACAGCTAATGCGCTCATATTGGTTTTCAAAAAACTGCCCGGAAACTTTATCAAAGTTATAACCTTCGGCTATCAGACTATCCACAACATTTTTTAAGCTCTTTAAATCATACTGGCGGCCCATATAACCTTCTCTTTCAATTCGAACCAGCGTTTCAACAAAATCTATATAATGTCCATCCTGAAGCAAATCTGCGACAATCCGGTCTGCAGCGTCCTGGTTTGGGATCATTCCCTCTTTCATTCCAGTCCGTGCATAAATATCGTAATCCGGGTTAACCAGTTGTGCAAACC
>JGI20163J15578_10000893_pt1 | contig 12444 bp, 7 predicted proteins | sample TergutCu122P1_FD_15578 | JGI IMG/M metagenome (IMG submission 15578)
TATGGCCGGTATTGGAAGTACGCGTCAACTGGTTGCCGTTGCGGTCGTGGGTAAAAGTGGCTGTTGACGGGTTGCTGCCTGTTCGGGTTTCTGTCAGTAACCTGTTGTTTAAGTCATGGGTGTATGTGACGGTGTAGTTTTCTGCCCCTGTAACCATCATGGTCGCACGGTTGCCACGGTTATCGAAGGTATAAGCGCGGGTTATCGTTCCGCCACCGGCCCCTGTGTCGTGTTCGCGAGTGAGACGGCGGGCCTGGTCATAAGTGTAAGTTATGGTGCGTGTTATACCGCCCATTACTTCTACTACTTGGCGTATGTTGCCGTCTAAATAGTAGGTGTTATCGAATTGCGACAATACAGAACGCTGATTGTCAAGGGTAAAGATGATTCTTTATATTTTCGACATTCGGCGTTCTTTATTTTTCTCTTGTATTGTTCGCTGTTAAGATGTATAATGTATGTATCGTGCTTTACTGGTTGAGAAAGGCAGGACAACAGTATGGAATGGATTACAACAAAAGAAGCGGCAGAGTTATGGGGCATAACTACACGCCGTGTGCAAATTCTTTGCGATAAAGGTAAGGTAGGCGGTGCTCAACGGCTTGGCGATATATGGGTGATTCCAAAAGGAACGCCGAAACCTATTGATGGCAGAACAAAGGTAGCTCGTGAAGAAAAAGCGAAAAATAATGACAATAAATAGATTGTGGATATTATGAACCGTGAAGGGAGCGTAAGATGATGCGTCCTTATTCCGATAACGAATTAAACGACTTGCTAAATGCGCCGGAAGGCGAAAATTACGAGTTCAAAGAAGCAAAAAACCGTTATGACTTTGAAGAAATGGTGAAATATTGCTGTGCTTTGGCTAATTGTGGTGGTGGCAAATTCATTCTTGGTGTCACCGATAAACGCCCACGCAAAGTTGTAGGAAGCAAAGCCTTTGACCAACCCGAGCGAACACGCAAAGGTTTGATGGATAGATTACGCATTAGCGTAGAGTTTCAAATTTATGAACATGAAAATGGAACTGTCCTTGTGTTTGAGATAGCTGGGCATCCATCTGGTTTACCTGTCCAAGTGGATGGTATTGCTTGGTGGCGTGACGGCGATAGCCTTGTACCTATGCCAGAAGATGTGCGCCGCACTATCTACTCAAAAGGCGGACATGATTTTTCCGGCGATGTGTGCAAAGGTTTGACGATTGATGATTTAGATTGCAATGCGATTGAAATCTTCCGTGATAAATGGACGGAATATAGTGGTATTAAGCGTATATCTACGTTATCTGTGGATCAGTTGCTCCGTGATGCGGATGTAATAAATGATAAAGGTGTAACCTATGCCGCTTTGATTTTGTTCGGAAAGCGTGAACCGCTATTGGAGCATCTTCCTACTGTCGAAGTTGTATTCGAGTACCGTCCAACTGAGGCATCGGGTCCGGCTAGTCAGCGTGAAGATTTTCGTACAGGATTTTTCAATTACTATGACCGCATATGGGAGTTAGTGAACCTTCGCAACGACAAGCAACATTATCAAAAGCAATTTGCTATGCTTCCCGTGCCAACTTTCAACGAAATAGTTGTGCGTGAAGCCTTGCTTAACGCTGTAAGCCACCGCGATTACCAAGTTAAAGGCAGCATCTTTGTCAGACAGTATTCTCGCAAGTTGGTTATCGAAAGTCCGGGAGGATTATTGCCCGGCATAACGCCGGAAAACATTCTAAACAGACACGCAGCCCGAAATGGACGAATCGCCGCCGTCTTTCAACGGTGCGGACTTGTGGAGCGTTCTGGGCAAGGAATGAACTTGATATACGAAATGTCGGTTAAAGAAGCAAAGCCTTTGCCGAACTTTACAGGCTCGGATGCTATGTTTGTAAAATTAACGCTCGATGGGCAAGTCATTCATCCACGGATGCTTGCGTTACTAAAAGAAATTGGCGCAGACAGGCTGAATGTTATGACTACCGATGATTATCTGCTTTTAAGTGCATTGTTCCGTGAAGAAGATTTACGCGGCGTTGACCCTGCACGGTTCAAACATCTTGCAGAATTGGAAATCGTAAAGTACTCAGAGCATGGTGTTGAGCCAGCAAATGGTGGAGTGATACTTGCAATCGGAAGTTTATCCGAAGCTGCTTCCGATAAACTTCCGATAAACACTTCCGATAAACAGAAAGTAGTACTTGAATACATGGCAAAGCATGATTATGTTACAACAGCAACGCTTGCCGAATTATTAAGCATTTCACAACGCGCTACGTTAGATATTATGAAGAAGCTGGAAAGTAGCGGATTTGTTGAAAAATTCGGTAAAAGACGTGACGCAAAATACGCATTGAAAAATACAAATTCCAAATAACCTTTAAGGATATTGAAAAATGACAGAAGCCTTATGAGAAATAATCAGACTGATGGAAAATAAATCTCGGCAAAGTAATGTCATTATTTCCCCAAACTATAAGAAGGAGGAAGCGATGTGGCTCAACGTACACAGGAACAAATAAGTTATAACATGAGTCGCATCCGCGACCGTGATACAAAAATAGAAATTCTTCTCCGTGCTGAATTGATAAATAGAGGAATTACAACCTTCACTTCCAATGATAAGTCAATCGAAGGAAAGCCAGATATTGCATTTCCTGCTAGAAAAATCGCTGTTTTCTGCGACTCAGAGTTCTGGCATGGTCATGACTGGGGAAATCGAAAAAACGACTTTAAAAGTCACGAACAATTTTGGATTCCTAAGATTGAAAAAACTATGGCAAGAGATAATTATATAACGCAAACTTTACAAGAAAACGGATGGAAAGTTTTAAGATTTTGGGGAGAAAAAATTAAAAAAAATGTCAGTGCATGTGTGGATGAAATTGAGACAATATTGAGAATATGTCCCGTTCAGCCATTTAGAGCTGTTGATCTTTGCGCGGGGATAGGCGGAATAAGACGCGGTTTTGAGCTTGGAATGGGCATTAACACCGTTTTGTCCGTTGAAATTGATAAATATGCCTGTGAAACTTATGAACACATTTTCGGCGTGAATCCATATAACGATTTAACAACCGATGAGTTCAAAACACTTGTCGGACAAACCGAATACGATATTCTTCTTGCTGGATTTCCTTGCCAGACATTTAGCAGAGTTGGTTTGAAAGAGGGATTTGAAAACGAAGAAAAAGGACAGATATTTTTTCATATTGCCAAAATAATAGAAAGCACTCGCCCTGCCGCATTTTTTCTCGAAAATGTTGATCATTTGGTTACAAGAGATAAGGGAAAAACTTTTAAGCTAATTATAGAAGCATTAGAAAACGAGTTGCAATATAAAGTAATCGGCGTTACTTCCCGTCAAGACGGAACACTGTCATACACGCCAAGAGATTTTGTAAGAAACTCAAGGGCGTTTGGAGTTCCGCAAAATCGCCCACGGACATATATAATCGGATTCGACAGGGAACGCTTCAAGCCTGACAGACTCACTCTTCTGCCAGAAACATTGCCAAACGGACGAGAACAGCAGTTATATAAAGACTTAAACTGCTTGTTAGAGAAAGACGTTGAACCGAAGTATTATATGGCTTCGGGGTATTTTGAGACCCTTATCAGACACAGGGAGAGACAGGAAGGCAAGGGGTATGGGTTCGGGTACAGAATTATCAATGAACCAGATATTGAATACCCTGTTGCCAATACCATACTTGCGACAGGTGGTTCCGGTAGGGAAAGAAACTTAATTCGTGACCCTCGCGAGGGTATTGCCGGAATGATGATTAAAGGTAAAAAGACACCACTTAATGACCAAGGAATCCGTGTAATGACACCAACAGAATGGGGTAAGTTGCAAGGGTTTATTAACTATGGATTTTTGCACGAAGATGGCACGGAGGGATTTACATTTCCGGAAAATATGCCCGATGTTCAGAAATACAAGCAATTCGGAAATTCGGTAACTATTCCTACCGTCGAAGAAATGGCACGATTTATGGGAAGGTGTTTCGGTATACTCTGCGCCGACGAGAGGCGAGGCGGAGGTGAACAGCCGTGACAAATGAGCGGGCATTCCTCTGCTTAACGGAGAAATGTGATATTTATTTTGAAGATTCGTTGATATCAAAGGAACGAATTGTTCAAAAGTATGCTGAGTTTATTGCCTCATCAATCTGCTCGAATGAACGCTCGTCAAGCGTTGCGTTACATACAGGATCGGTGTGTTTTGATATTGTATCTTTTTTAATGTCAGCACTGGCTTGCATTTCATTGGATCAAACCGATCCCGACGAAATAATTTCCGCGTTATCAGACGGAGAAATGGTGCTGTATAAAAACGAGCGATATCGCTGGCGTGGACTTGAAACAATGAATGATCAGCTGTATATGAATCTCGAACAAGATGGGCGCGGTAAAAACGGCTTGTTTGTGCGGAAATGTCTTGTTGAAACTAACAAGGGTTTGATAAAGCCATATAATGGGACATCCGATGTGACGGATGGACGTGGAATTAAGAAACAAAAGTCTAATCGCTCCGATTTTATTTCATATATCACTGGGAAAGACGAGTCGGATATCCCCGGCGTTACCGGAGTTTCGGCTGTAATCGTTGCCGACAGAGCTTCTTTTGACCGGATTCAAAAGGGTCTGAGAATAAGCTATAACGATAAAAATATCAGCCTGTTAGAGATTGCTCCTGCATCCTATTACACCGACGGAGACGAATCGTACCAATTCGGAAGTAATCCGTCAAAAGCTGAGCCTGTATTGAAAATTGTGGGAAAGGTTTCTGTTGCGCGTGATCTCGTTCTGGATAAGCGTGGGAACAAGACTATCGGACTTATAGTTGTTGACTCCGAAACCGCATCGAAAGGTTCATCTGAGCTTGAAGATTTACTTAGCAGAAAGTCGTTGAAGTTTACCCTTATTTCAATGGGCATTGATTCGGAAAATGCTGAAATTTATATAAGTGATGAAAAAAATTTTATCTTCGCTTGTACAAAAGAATTTTTGCTCCATAATTCCAAACCTACAATGGTTTCAAATCCAATCACAGATGAACTTGACAGGCAAATTGAAAACATTATCAACAGCGAACTTTCAACAGAGGTTGTTGACGGTGGTTGCTCTTGGGAAATGTATAAAAAAATCAGAAATGCTCTGTTCGTTATCAGGCAATCGGATTGGGACGAAGAACGAAAAAGAACTTTATTGTTCCGGCGTACTCTTTGCTTAATCTTTTTATCACTGCCATATTCCCGATAAATACATTGGAGCAAGCGATAACGGACGGCGAATTGCATCTCGGCATTTCTTCGCCTACGGAGCGAATGAACAGGCTTTGGACAATAGCTGAAAATGCCGATTCTCTTGAAGCACAATGCGTACTTGTTGTCGATGCGTTGGATGATTTGTACAAGTCAATTCTGTCGGATTCACCGAAATATCAGGCATTGAGGAAACTGTTGCAGGGCGCAGACAACGAAAGCATCGCCATCATCGTGCCGAAGGCATTTTATGCCGATATTCTGAGAAAAGAGCCTTTCTTTTCACGAGAAGGCATTCATATAATGACCGCCAATCGCTTTGATGCACAACAAAGCTACGACAACGTGATTGTTGTCGGTGATTTTTCCGGGAAGCGTTTTGATGCATTCAAATGTAAAGCCGCCGCTCATATTATTATGCTTCTTTACGAATGTGAAATCCATTGGTTCAAACACAGAAAACACAAAGCAGCGAAGTTTGAGAAAAAATTAGATATGATAAGTGGTTTAGTCGATGAATTTGAAGAAGATATCAACGAAACTAATGCTGCCGAAGATGCTTTAGAGCGATTTGAAAGCGAATCATTGGGCTTAGAAGAATATATCAATGCAATTAGTGTATTTGATATACGGAAATTTGCCGCAGGACTGCCCGCTTCCGGCGGAAATGCTCTGACATCAGAAGTATCTGCAATCGGAAGATTTGTTGGGGGCGAGCAAATTTTGTTCTCCAAATTTTATAAAGCTGTTGTGTATAACCCATCAAATACCAAAGACCCGATATCCGAAACTGATGTGGAAAAGCTGACGTCCGGAGATAAGCTCGTATTCACGAAGCGCGACAGTTTTACCAGAAATATTGTCGATGGTATATACGATGCGTTGCAAACTTCCGGCAAACTAAATAAAGATGTTCTTGATGCTACAGAGAAAGCTGCTTGGTGGAAAGAAGTGCTTCGTGAATATCAACAAAGGCATAATCTGTCGTACAGACAGCTTGCCAAAGAGCTTAATAGATATGGCTGTTCTCTCTCTGAAATGTCAATCCGGCAATGGTTGGTAGCAGAAAGCCATATTATAGGGCCTCGGGAAGAATCTACTCTGTGGCAAATCGCTGAGATGACCGCAGACTCATATTTGCTGAATGACACTTCGGGATATTTCAATGCTTGCAAAATTGTTAGGCGGCAACGCAAAAAAATCCTTGAATTGATTGGAAAAGCGATAGAGGAGAAGCTGAGTGGTCACCATCCGCCATACGGTAGCGAACTTGAAACCGTATACGACAATGTTGAAGCCTTGTCGGAAACATTGGAGTTAGAAACAATTACATTTTTGGATGAAGTAGTTTCAATTCCGATCAACTTTATTAACAAGCCCATTACAGATATGGAGGTAACATCATGACAAGCGGAGAAATTCAGAAGCAGTTGATTGATGCCCGAGATGAATATATTAACCTAATAAAATCCGAGCTTCTCGGTCCGGGTTCTGAGTTTAGCGTTCCGGATGTTGAACACGAACTCATTTCAAGCAGCCCGATGAGCAGATATTCAATAGGTATTTTGTATCCGCAAGGTAATCAGGCAAATCAAGACAACGACGAAACCGTGCCGATAAACGATGATGAGGAAAATGAATTAGAAGATATTGTCACTGATGAATCATTGCCAGAAGATGAATCGGATAAATCTGAACGTAAAAACAATCGCAACTATGAATTTGACGAAACCGCTGACGAAAACCTTGATGAAGAAATCGAGTTGTCAGCACAATACATGCCTTCCTCAATGGGGATTACTTTTATCGTCAAAGGTTCTGCTGAAACCGTTAAAGGAAAGGTTTCATTTGCTACTTACAGAAGCACAAAAATCCCGGACTGCATGGTTCCTTATTCACCGATTGACGGCACTGATGATTATATTGTCCCGTCTGAATTTTCACACATAATAGCTTACGATAAAGAGATGAAAGCTTTTCGTTTGCTTCGACAGGTTCAAAAAAAGGAAATTAGGGAGATACTTGAACGTGACACGCTATTAGAAACAGATCATGCCCTTTTGAAACAGCCTGCGTATCGCTTGGCAGAGCTTTGTCGTTCCGCTTATGTGCGAGGGCCACATAACGATATCGCATTTACCCTCGATTTCTTAGACGGAGATTATATTGACAACAACAAAGAGCTTGACGGAACATCTGCGAAAATAACTGCGCTCAGAACAAAAATAGCTGACGATTTATGGTCGCTTACAATTATGCTCGTTAATGATATGCGTGAAGTTCCGGCAAAGGCGCATCACTGCCTCTATCAGCCTGTTTTACGAATTTCATCCTCTGAGAACACCTTTGTTTTTGTAGAAAGTAACACCGAAGTAGATATTAACAGCATGGATGATGAAGAGCGTTCTCTTGAGCTTCTTTATCGTGATAAAAAAATCTATGGAACAGGGTTGGGAGTATCTGTAGATTGGGATATTGATAAAAGCGGAGTCGGAAATCTATGGAGTGATTTTTTTCCGATATACGAAGTGCCTCCGATGAGTTTTGATTTACCAATAAATGATACGGTTTCAGCAGAGCATTTGTCGATGAAATATTTGTCCGATTTAGATTTGACGGATAAGAGCATCAAACTTGATGCCCTAAAATGTCTTGTCGATTTATATAAAGCTTGGGTTTCTGATTTAGAGCAGACTGCCGCAAGGCTTGATCCTCGCTATCATTCCGCTGCCGCAAAAAATATCACCGAGTGCAAACGTGCGTATGAGCGGATGTATTCCGGATTAACTTCACTCGGAAACGATGCCAATGCATATGCCGCTTTTGTGCTTGCGAACAGGGCAATGTTCATGCAAAGAGTGCATCTTCGTATACAACAAGAAACCTCTGATACTGACCGTTATCCCGATGATGAGCAAATCGCCGAATTATTACAGAACATGGATTACCGTCAGCAAGATGATAAAGATTGCAGATGGCGTCCATTCCAGATAGCATTTCTCCTGATGGATATAAACTCTATCATAAACGATGACTCGCCCGAACGTGATATCGTAGATTTGATTTGGTTTCCCACGGGTGGAGGCAAAACAGAGGCTTATCTTGGATTAACAGCTTTCACTATATTCTATCGGCGATTGACTAACCTCGCAAAGTCAGGCGGAACTGCCGTGATGATGCGTTATACCTTGCGTTTGCTTGCGGCTCAACAGTTTACAAGAGCGGCAACGCTTATTTGTGCCTGTGAACATATCAGACAGGATTGCGAATCGCGTAAGCATGTCTATCCGTCGTACCCTTTGGGCAAAGAGCCAATTACTATTGGTCTTTGGATAGGTGGAAGCCATATTCCTAATGACAATAAAAAAGCAAAGGAATATCTGGATAAACTGCTTGCCGTCAAAGATCATTTCTATGTCCGGAGCGCAAAAGATCGTAACAACAAATTTCAAGTTTTAAAGTGTCCGTGGTGCGGGACAAAGTTGGTAAAAGACGATAAAGATAAAAAACTTGTTGGTGCATGGGGATATAAAATGCGGGACGGAAAGCGTTTTTATATGTCATGTACACACGAGGATTGTGATTTTACCACAAGACTTCCGATTCAGATAATCGACGAGGAACTTTATGAAAATCCGCCGACACTTTTATTCGGAACTGTGGACAAGTTTGCTATGTTGCCGTGGGATGGGCGTATCGGTTCATTCTTTGCAGTAGGAAGCGATAACCGTTCTCCGGAGCTTATTATACAAGACGAACTCCACCTCATATCAGGCGCACTTGGTACTATTGTCGGGCTGTATGAAACAGCCATTGATGCAATATGCAGTCAAAAAGGTGTTCGCCCTAAAATCATCGCTTCAACGGCTACAATCAGGAGAGCCAAAGAACAATGCTCGGTTCTATATAATCGGGATATTGTCCAATTTCCTGCACCGGGGCTTGATTCCCATGATTCGTTCTTTGCCCGCGAAGCCAAAATTTCTTATGAAACAGGCGTGTTTGGTCGCAAATATGTCGGTTTGATGCCTTCCGGCAAAACAAAAGCCATGATGGAAATTCGAGCAATGGCAGCACTTTTGCAACGAATTCATATGATGAAACTACCGGATGAAGCAAAAGACAAGCTTTGGACATTGACAGCATACTTCAACAGCCTTAAAGATCTCGGCAAAGCTTCCACGCTTGTGGAGGATGACGTTAAGGACTTTATCAAAAGAACCGGATATAGATTGTTTACTCCAAGTCGTTTAATTATTAGTGCGGATGAGCTTACAAGCCGTGTCACCACCACGGAGTTAAACGAAACGTTGGATAAACTTGAAAAACTGGAATATTCGAGGGCAAACATGGACAACAAGCGTTATGCTTCCAATGTTCTGTTGGCTACAAATATGATCTCAGTCGGCATCGACGTTGCCAGATTGAATGTCATGCTCCTTATCGGACAACCAAAGTTGACAAGCGAATATATACAGGCATCTAGTCGAGTCGGGCGTTCATTCCCCGGAGTTGCTTTTGTCCAGTATGATGCGACAAAGAGTCGTGACCGCTCTCATTATGAACGATTTAGGTCATATCACGAATCATTTTATCGTTTTGTTGAGCCAACAGGGGCTACTCCCTTTTCAAAACCGGCACGGGAAAGGGCACTGCACGCCGTCGTAACATCTATAATCCGGCAACGCACAGGACTTTCTGAAGATAAAGATGCCGTTTATTTTGACAAAGATTGTTTTGCGGATGATATTCGTGAAACCGAGCAATTTATTATCGACAGAATAAAGCAAATCAATGTTCGTGCCGAAAGCACACTTGATAACGATGTTGAAGATGTTGAAGCTGAAATCAGGGAATTTATTGACGAATGGCATAAAAAAGCTAAAATTGCCGATGAAGCTAAAGAGTCGTACTATTTTGGACGCAGATTTATGGTTGCTCCGCCGAGTGCGGGATTGGGTAGACTGTTACGGCAGTATAATTCGTCCGGTAAAGACAACGCTATCGAAACACTTACATCTATGAGAAATGTAGATACTCAGGTTCATGGAGAAATTGTAATTTGGGAGGAAAACTAAATGGAATATCAAATAAAAGACAAGGTTTCCCTCAATAAAGTGACACATTCCGTAAGGGCGGCACAAGCTGTACTTCAGTACAGTGTCGGTGCAATGGTTGATTTTCCGGATCAAACACTGATTACCGCCGCCCCCGAAACATGGAGCGAAACGCAACGCATTTTCGATGACCGTTTTGCGAAAGCGTTGGGTGTTGATTATTTTGCGTTGCCGACAAAAATATCCTATTCACGCTTTCCTGAATGGTATTTTTGCCCCAAGTGTCGCAAGTTTCAACCTATCGGAAAATGGGTGTCTGAATACCAAAAGCGCGAAAAACAAAGGGTTCTCGACTTTGATCCGCACATGATAAGACGCATGATCTGCATAGATTGTAAGCAGGACTTGGTAGTTGCTCGTATCGTTACTATCTGCGAACACGGACATATAAATGATTTTCCGTGGGTAAAATGGGTTCATATACAAAGCAAGAAAGCGATCTGTGGGAATCCATCGCTTTCTTTTAAGACCGGAGCATCCGGTACAGAGGGACTTGAGGGTTTGAGTATTTCGTGTTCCTGTGGAGCATTCACTACACTTAAAGGCGCATTTGAAAAAGATTGCTTTGAAAAGCTAGACAAAGATGCCGACGATGAGATTTTCCGATGTGAGGGCGGATATCCACACAAGAACATAAAAGAAAAATGTGTTCTGTATCCAAGAACAGCACAACGCGGTTCTTCATCTGTCTATTTCCCGGTGATTTACAGTTCCTTGGTTATCCCGCCGTATGCCGACAAACTTAATAATAAGATCGAGAAAAGCGGTGAATTTTTCGAGTGTGAGTCTGCGCTTTCAAAAGCACCTAAAATGCGTGAAATGATGCTTGAAGCCTATTTCGACGAATGGGTAGGAAAGATCGCTCAGGAGGTTGGTGCGCCACGAGCCAGCGTTGAAGCCATCTTGCGTAGAAAATGGCTTGATGAAGGTGCTGGAATTGATGTAACCAGTGTCAAATATAAAGCAGAAGAATATGAAGCTCTCAGTGGTGAAATAAGTACACCGTCAGGTTCATTGGGTGATTTTTCAAGAGAAGGTGTTCATAGTGAATTGTTCGCCAGCAAACTTCCCCATATTAAAGCTATATCTTTGATTGATAAAGTCAGAGTGGTCAATGCCCTAATCGGATTCTCTCGTATTAACCCTGTTTTCGGGAAAGATGATAATGGCTTCGTCCACGTTAAGGAATCAGAAACTCGCTGGTATCCGGCTTATGAAGTGCGCGGGGAAGGGATATTCATTGAATTTGAACAATCCAGTATTGATAAATGGATTGCAGAAAATCCTATGGTTACGGAACGAACTGAAAAGATAAACAGCAATTATGCGAACTCGTTTATCGGTCAGAATCATCCCCGGATGATTACGCCGAAATTTCTGTTGCTGCATACAATTTCACATTTGCTAATTAAGCAATTAAGTTTTGAGTGTGGCTACAGCATCGCCAATCTCAGCGAGAGGTTGTATTGTGCAGATGAAAGCGATGGAAAACAAATGGCCGGAATTTTTATTTATACAGCAAGCGGTGACTCGGAGGGGACACTTGGCGGTCTTGTTCGACAAGGTAAACCCGATGCGTTTCCGCAAATATTTAAACGAGCAATTTACGGAGCAAAGACTTGCTCCAATGATCCTGTTTGCATACTCAGCCACGGGCAGGGACGTGAATCCCTAAATCTGGCAGCCTGTCATGCTTGTGCGTTGCTACCAGAAACATGCTGTGAAGAAAGGAATGCATTCTTGGATCGTGGATTGATAGTAGGCACTTTTGATAAGAGCGATTTTGGGTTCTATAATCAATTTATTTACTAAAAATACGAGCTAAAAATCGTATGTGACTTTTGGTGACAAATGAATTGTTGTGACATGTCACAACAATTCATTTGTCACAACTTCTTTCGCCGTCAGCCATGTTATCGACCCGCCTTTAGCTCGGACAAACTCACACCTCCACCGACTGCCATTCACAACAGCATCAGCAAAACTTACATCGCTTTTTCGTGGACGATATGATTTTTCATTATCGGGCTTCCACCAAGCCATCAGCTTAAAATGCTCGCCGCTGTTGGT
>JGI20163J15578_10000896_pt1 | contig 12403 bp, 11 predicted proteins | sample TergutCu122P1_FD_15578 | JGI IMG/M metagenome (IMG submission 15578)
ATGTTTGGACGAAGGCGGTGGTGTGACTTTTCTTGATTCCGCCAGCTCGCAAATGGGTAAAAAAGAATCACTGGAAGATACGGCAAAAGTGCTTGGCAGATATTATGATGGAATCGAGTACAGAGGATACGAGCAAAAGGTCGTTGAAGATTTGGCTGAATTTTCAGGGGTGCCGGTATGGAATGGATTAACGGATGTAGACCACCCTTCTCAAATTTTAGCAGACATTATGACAATAGAAGAGTTTGTTGAAAAACCGCTCAACAAAATAAAAGTGGTATTTTGCGGAGACGTTAGAAATAATGTTAGTTACGCAATGATGTATGGTTGTGCCAAAATGGGAATGCATTATGTAGCATACGGCCCGGATGAATTGATCAATGAAATCGACAAAGATATACTGGAAAAAGTGCAGGCGGTGGCGGCAGAAACGGGTGCTGTGATTGAAATGAGCGGTAAACCTGATTGTTTAAAAGGAGCCGATGTAATTTATACCGACGTATGGGCTTCAATGGGTGAAGAAGAGAAAATCCCTGAAAAAGTCAGGTTGTTAACACCCTATCGTGTTACACAAGAATTGATGCAAGCGACACAAAATGATGATGTTATTTTCTTACATTGTTTGCCTTCGTTTCATGATTTTGAAACAGAGCTTGCAAAAAGCCAGATGAAGCTTGGGTATGATATAAGAGAAGTTACAGATGAAGTTTTTAGAAGCAAAAATTCTAAAGTGTTTGACGAAGCGGAAAATAGGATGCATACTATAAAGGCGGTTATGGTCGCAACTATAGGCAAGTGACAGGTTATTTTCTCCCAACTTGGAAAGAAAATTCCTCTGTCATGTAAATGAGTATATTGAAATCGCAGATATTAAAACAAATACAAATTGACAAGCATGGAGGGAAGAATGAGTAAAAAAATAGTAATTGCACTGGGCGGAAACGCATTGCAAGCGGGCAGTGGCCCTGCAACGGCAGAAGCACAACTTGAAGTTGTAAAATCAACTTGTGAGTATATTGCAGAAATCTGCAAAGAAGGTTATGAGGTGACATTGGTACATGGAAACGGACCACAGGTGGGAAGAATTTTGATGGCATCAGAAGCTGCAAAAGACGTAACGCCGGCTATGCCGTTTGATGTTTGCGGTGCAATGTCGCAAGGATATATAGGTTATCATTTGCAACAAAGTTTAGGGTATTCTTTAAAGAAAAAAGGGATAGACAAACCTGTTGTTTCTTTAGTAACACAAATCGTAGTAGATAAAAATGACCCCGGATTCAAAAATCCTACAAAACCAATAGGTATGTTTTACTCTGAAGAAGAAGCAAAAAAACTTGAAAGTGAGCTTGGTTTTGCCATGAAAGAAGATTCGGGGAGAGGATATAGAAGAGTAGTTGCTTCTCCGATTCCGAAGGAAATAGTTGAGCTTGATGTAGTGAAAAACCTTGTCGGTTCATCAATAGTTATCACATGCGGCGGCGGCGGTGTCCCGGTAATCAAAAATGATGCAGGAGAGCTTTCGGGAGTTCCTGCTGTTATAGACAAAGATTTTGCTGCAGAGCTATTGGCAGAAGAGTTAGATGTGGATATGTTTGTTATTCTTACTGAAGTAGAAAAAGTTGCAATTAATTTTAACAAACCTGATCAAAAAAACTTATCAAAAATGACTTATGCAGAGTGTGAAAAATATTGCAATGAAGGGCAATTTGCACCCGGCAGTATGTTGCCGAAAGTGCAAGCGGCCATGAAATTTGTAAAAGCAAATCCGAAAAAGAAAGCAATTATAAGTTCGCTGGTAAATGGCAAAGAAGCCATATTGGGAAAAACCGGCACAGAAATTGTGTATGAATAAGTTGGATCGGTTCTAAAAAACGCATTACAACTATACGACAACTTATGATAAATCCAGGAAAGGCAGGATAGATATGAAACCAATTAACGAGTGGAACGTTGCTGTTGTAGGGGGTGCCGGAACAATGGGACTTGGCATGGCGTTGCATTTTGCGATTAACAACCACAAAGTTACAATGTATGATCTTACACAAGAAGATTTGGAACGAGCTTATGAAATGATTAAAAGTAATATTGCAACTCTTGTAGAATTGGGCGAAATGAAGAAGCAAGAGGTCCAAGCAATATTAGACAGAATAAGCATACACACGAACATGAGTGAGGCATTAAACGATGCGGATTTTGTAATAGAAAGCGTTACGGAAAATGCCGATGTAAAAAAAGAAATATTTGCAAAGATGGATCAACTTTCACCGAAACATGCATATTTGTGTAGCAACACATCATCATTAAACATATACTCATTTGTCGAAACTTCAAGACCGGAAAAAATTTTAATTACTCACTTTTTCAACCCTGCACATGTCATGCCTCTTGTGGAAATTGTAAGGGGGCCCGAAACACCTGATGAAACAGTTGAAATCATTAAAACTTTTTTGTCGAGTACGAAAAAGAAGCCGATTGTTATAAGTGAATGCATAACGGGATTCATTGGAAACAGACTTACCGGAGCACTTGTAAGGGAAGCGTTCCATTTAGTGGAGAACGGATGGGTTACAGTTGAAGATGTAGACACGGTAATGACCACAACTTTTGGTCCGCGATATGTTTTCGAAGGCATTTTTGGTCTCTATGACCATATAGGTCTTGATGTAGGAGAAATGGTTGGACTCGAAGTGATGCCACAATTATGCCAAAGTCAGGAACCATCTTCAGTTCTTCGTGAAAAAGTTAAAGCCGGAGAATTAGGAGTGAAAACAGGACGCGGGCTAAGGGATTACTCGGGCCAAGACATAAAAGAAATAAAGAAAAATAGAGAAATCAAAATCATTAAAACTTTGCGTCACATGGAAACACTTTAATTTATTGGAAGTGAGAAATTTAATAAAGCGCCATAAATTCAGGTTAAATACACGAATTATGGCGCTTTATTTTTATATTCAATTTGATACTTGATCTATTTCTCAATCCAAATCGAGAAAAGTTCAAATTGTGATTTATTTGCCGATTAATGGGTCGTCCATTAGTTTTTTTGCAAGTCGAAAAGCTTCAAAAAGTTGACGCTCACGCTTTGCATTAAGTTCTTCGCGATCAAGTCCTGAATAATCAAAGAAACCTTTGCCTGTTTTCACACCCAAGTGTCCTGCTTCAACAAGTTTTGCGAGGGTTTTTGGCATTTCACTATCAGTGTATCTTGATGCAGTAATATCAATTCCGGCAAAATCCTGTCTTTGACAAATTCCATTTACTATACCGCGTGGCATCAGGCTTGATTTAACTGCAATATCGATTTCTTCCGGAGTACAATAATCGTTATCCAGCAAGTAAAAAACTGCATCCATTAGATAACGCTGGAAGACATTTACGATATAACCCGGTACAAACTTTTTCATGTAAACCGTGATTTTGCCACATTTCTCAAGCAATTCGACCGTTACTTTCGCCAATGCTTCCGGAGCTTCTTCCGCTTTAACCACATCCACAAGGGGAATAATTTGAGGTGGTCCATACCAATGAGCAATAACCGTTTGCTTTAAACGATGTTTCGGAACAATTTCAAAAATATTTTGATATGATGTGTTACTTGCCAAAATCGTATCATCACTAATGAATGCATCAATATGCCTAAAAAACTCAGTCTTTACGTCTTTGTTTTCAGTAATTGACTCTTGGATAAAGTCTGCATTTCGAGCAGTTTCTTCCACGTCCGTTGTGAAATGTACACGCCCTAAAATATCTTGAATTTCAACTTCTGATAATACGCCCTCACCTTTAAAGATTTCGAGATTTTGGCGCAATACAACTTTAGCTTTTTCAAGCGCATCTTTCGAGCGATCACAGATTGAAACTTCATAGCCGCCCATGGCATATGTTTGAGCAATGCCCGGTCCCATGACACCGGCACCAAACACAGCAATTTTTTTGATATCAGAAAGATTTTTCATTATTCATTTTCCTTTCTGTTATTTCAGACTGAGAATCTGACGTGCTTCATCCGGCGTTGCAACTTCACAGCCAAACTCTTCAATAACACGCTTTGCTCTTTCAACAAATTGCATATTGCTTTTTGCAAGTTCACCTTTTCTATAAATCACATTGTCTTCCATGCCAACACGAACATGACCGCCCATTGCAATTGCTGCGTACATAATTTCCATTGCACCCTTACCTACGCCAAAAGCACTCCATGGTGAGCCCGGTGCAATCTCTTCCATAATATCTTTCAAAATCACCAGGTTTTTAGTGGTGGCGGCCATACCGCCGGGGACACCCATACAGAACTGGAAATATGCAGGCTTTTTAAGAAAACCTTTTTCCATGTAGTACTGCGCATTGTAAAGCATACCTGCATCGAAAATTTCAATCTCAGGTTTTACGTTAATTTCGTTTAACATTGTGGCGAGTCTTTCAAGAAACATCGGATTGTTATTAAAAACCGTCCTGTGCTGCCAGTTCATGGATCCCACATCATAAGATGCAAGCTCAGGTCTCACAGTAAAACATGGACGAAGTCTATCATCTTCAGAAAGTCCCATGCCACCGGACGTTGTGGTGTTAAGAATTATGTCACAGTCTTTGCGCTCTTCACGAAGAATTCTAAATACTTCCACAAATTTTTCTGTAATCATTGCCGCTTTGCCTTCGTCATCCCGGCAGTGAATATGTGCAGTAGCCGCACCGGCTTTCCAACAGTTGTATATTTCTTCGGCAATTTCGTCTGGATGAAGAGGAACATTTGGATTATTTTCTTTAGTTGGCCACGAGCCTGTAGTCGCGACGTTTATAATACGTTTGTTTTTTAAATCTGACATGGTTTTTTTCTTATCCTTTCTTTTTTGTTACATTAGTTATCAGTTAACTTGAAGCAAGATATTCCGGAGTTCGCACACTAGATTTTACAAAAGCCTGTGCACTAGATTGTACAATCAATATAACGAATGGTTTGTTGCGTGTCAATAGAAACATGGGAAATCCAAAAGACGAATTGAAATGCCGTTAATTAATATTAACTTCAAAGCTAATGGTTGATATGAAAACTAATACTTTACATTGAATATTTTGAACAGATATAATCAAGCTAAGCATTTCAGAAAACACAAGGAAGGAGTAATCAACAATGAAAGTAAGCGCAATTCAAATGGATATGCAGTTTGGCAATCCAGATTACAATTTTGAACATGCCGTTAAACTTGTACGCCAGGCTGCCTTAGAAAAGCCTGATGTTATAACTTTGCCGGAAACGTGGAATGTAGGTTTTTTCCCAAAAGAAAATCTTGAAAAACTAAGTGATAAGGATGGAGTCCGTATAAAGAAGGTGTTTGGCGAATTGGCAAAAGAGCTTAACGTCAATATTGTTGCCGGCTCTATAGCTGATTTAAGAGATGGCAATGTCTATAATACGTCATATATATTTGACCGCACTGGTAAGGATATTGCCTCTTATGATAAAGTTCACTTATATCCTCTTTTCGGTGAGGATCAGCATTTCCGCAAAGGTCAGAGGCTGACAACTTTTGAGTTGGATGGCGTACGGTGTGGGATTGTCATCTGTTATGATATACGTTTCCCGGAACTGGTGCGCGCACTGGCTCTTAAAAAAATCGACGTTCTTTTTGTTGTTGCACAGTGGCCTCCTGTCCGCATACATCACTGGCAACTGATCAATAGGGTAAGAGCCATAGAAAACCAGATGTTTATTTGTTGCACTAATTCCGTAGGTTTAGCGGAAGCGAGAGATATAAGGTTTGGCGGACATTCGGCGGTTATAGGTCCTTTGGGCGAAGTGTTAATTGAAGGCGGAACGGACGAGCAGATATTAACAGCGGAAATGGACTTATCGGCTATTGCGGATGTACGAGAACTCCTTAAAATTTATAATGACAGAAGACCGGATATGTACGTAGGGCTTTCAGATTAATTTATTATTTTGTGGATTAGTTTGGATGTAGTTAACTAACGTTAATGTTGGGCATAACGATTGATAAGGAAATTGATAATATACAAAATAACTGTTTTTGCGATATAATACTTTAAGTATGCACCCGTGAGGGTCAGTGGTTAAAGCAACAAAAAACAATTAATGCTAAGGGAAAATGGTAAAATTTGAAGGATGTGAGTGTATGAATAAGTTTCAGACAAGATGTTTCGAAGATATCCAAGTAGGCGATATTGCCGTTTCGCATGGGCGTACGATTACAGAAGCGGATATTGTAAATTTTGCGGGTCTGTCCGGGGATTGGAATACGATACATATTGATGCGGAGTTCGCCAAATCGTCTATAACAGGGCAGCGAGTTGCGCACGGGCTTTTAGGTTTGGCGGTCGGATCCGGTCTTTATACGCGGACGGAATATAGCATATCGACAATGTCGTCGATAACGGCATTTACTGAGATTAGGTCTTGGAAATTCAAAAAACCAATTTCTATAGGCGATACTTTGCGTATAGAATCGGAAATTATTGAAAAAGATGACCCCAGACCTGAAAGTGGTAGTGGCAGAGTAGTTTTCAGAAGAACAATTTTCAATCAAAATAACGAAGTCGTTCAGACGGGAGAAATTGTGCAACTGATAAAAAAACGTTAGAAGTTTTATTTATATTGATGAAGTAATGAAGTAATGAAGTAAGGAGCGTGTTATATTATGAAAAACGCCTTGGAAGGTTTACGAGTAATTGATTTAGGAAATGTATTGGCAGGGCCATTTACGACTACCATGTTGGCTGATTTTGGAGCAGATGTCATTAAGTGCGAAGTGCCGGATGGGGGTGACCTTATCAGAGGAATGGGTAGGATCAAAGATCTTTGGTATGCTGTCGAAAACAGAAACAAAAGAAATATTACTTTAAATCTTAAAACTGAAAAAGGTAAGGAATTACTGTGGGATCTTTTGAAAGATGCTGATGTTGTTGTTGAGAACTTCAGACCCGGTGTTTTTAAAAGATTAGGTTTTACGTGGGAGAAAATGCATGAGCATAATCCACGCTTGATTTATTGTAGTGCATCCGGGTACGGGCAGACAGGTCCAAATTCACATAAACCTGCATTTGACCGTATTGGCGCGGCACAAGGCGGTCTGTTGCATGTCACAGGTTTTCCGGATGGACCACCTATTAAAGCCGGTCTTTCCGTTGTTGACTTTTTAACAGCCCAGTACGGTGTAATCGGAATAATGTTTGCGCTATATAGCAGAGACGTATTAGGTACGGGAGTCGGTCAGCATATTGACGCTTGCTTGACAGAGTCTGTAATACGTATAACTGAATCAATACTCGCCGAGTATTCATATGAAGGATATATACGAAACAGAACAGGTAACGCCATGTTGGTTACAATTCCTTCAGGTCACTTTTTAACTAAGGACAACGAGTATTTAATATTGACTGTCGCCGGTGACAAGGTGTTTGAAGCATTTGCGAGAAACATCGGTCGACCGGATTTGCTTGAATCTGAAGAATATTCAACGGCTGCCGGACGTACTAGAAACAGAGAGGAACTTAACCAACTTGCTGCAGATTGGGCAAAAGAGCATACGATTGACGAATGCTTAGCCGCCCTTGGTGATGATGTTCCAAACTGTAAAGCATACAACGCTGCTGATATCGCAAGCGATCCTCATTTCAAATTCAGAGAAGCAATTGTTAAGGTGCAAACTGAAAAATTTGGGGAAATCCTCATGCAAAATGCGGTACCTAAAATGTCAGGAACACCTGGTAAAGTAAAATGGCCTGGTGGAGCATTAGGTCTGTATAATGATGAGGTATATACGGACGTTCTGGGTCTTTCAAAAGAGAAGATAGAAGAACTTAAAGCCGAAGGTGTAATATAGTATTTTTACAAATCACGAGATTTTAAATTTTAGTTCTTTATGACAAATGAATTTTAACCTGCGGTCCGGTGGCGACTTCAAAGCACAGATGGTGTCTTACGCAGTCTCTCACGGGCCGCATATTCGTGGTACGTTTGCCGTAGGCGTATTGCTTGAAAAATATACGGCATACTCACAATTTAGGAGATATCATAATGTTAGTAATGGGAGTTGATATAGGCTCTGCAGCATGTAAGTGTGTTATATTAAAAGACGGAAAAGAAGTGATCGCAAAGTCTGTCATACCTTTAGGCACGGGAACAGTCGGTCCAAAGAGGGCTGTTGACGAGGCCCTTGCCGAAAGCGGTCTTACAAAAGATGACATAAGCAGAGTTTTGGTGACGGGATACGGAAGATTTGTGTTTGACGGCGCTGACAGCCAAAAAAGTGAAATAAGCTGTCACGCAAGAGGTGTCGCTTTTTTGCTTCCTTCAACCCGAACAATAATTGATATCGGTGGCCAAGATATCAAAGTTATAAAAATCAATGAAAAAGGGCATTTTGACAGTTTTGCAATGAACGATAAATGTGCCGCAGGCACCGGTAAATTCATGGAGGCAATGGCAGCCATATTGAATGTAAAAGTATGGGAGTTGGGCGAAATCTCTAAAGCTTCCACCGCGGAGGTCAGTGTAAGCAACACATGCACGGTGTTTGCTGAGTCAGAAGTTGTTTCAATATTGTCTTCCAATGAAAAACTTGAAGACATCGTGGCCGGCATTCACAGATCGGTTGCAAAACGTGTAGCAGCTTTGGCTCATAGAAACGGCATCATAAAAGATGTAGCCATAAGCGGAGGGGTTGCCCTTAATGAAGGAGTCGTAAAAACCTTAAGCGAAGAGCTTAAAACCGAGGTGCTCGCAACGCCGGATTGCCAAATTGCCGGTGCACTTGGTGCTGCGCTTTTAGCTTGGGAAGAACTTATGCAACAACAATAATAATATTTTTATACAGGAGGTGGTTAATTATGTCCGGAACTGAGACTCAAAAGGCAAAACGTCCTATGCCTAAGTCGAGAATAATGGTGAATGAACAAACCGCTGCATGTTACGAGGCGGCTTGGAGTGCAAAAGAAAAAGGCGAACCGGTCGGATGGTCAACAGCTATTTTCCCACAGGAAATATGTGAAACTTTGGGTATTCCGGTTTTGTATCCGGAAAATCATTCTGCCGCAATAGCTGCGAAACATCTCGGTGATGAATTTATAGAACATGCAGAAGGACCGATGAATTACCCTATGAATATCTGCTCTTATGCGAGACTTAACATCGCTTTTGCGGATAAACTTCAGGATGCTGATTTTAAAAGACCTGACCCATGTATGCCGTCGCCGGATTTTCTGCTACTTGCAAACAACAGTTGCACTCAACTTATGAAGTGGTATGAGGTCCTTTCTCGTAATTTGAATATCCCTATATTTTTCGTGGATTGTCTATACAACTATAGCGAAGAAATGCCGGGAGAACATAAGGTTAAATACATAAGAACGCAAATTGAAGAATGTATTGCAGGTCTTGAAAAGCTATCCGGCAAAAAAATGGATTGGGATAAGTTTTTGGAAGTTCAAAAACGTTCTCAACTCAATAGTAAGCTTTTTGATGACATTACGAAGTTTAATGCCAGGAAACCTGCGCCTCTCAGTGGTTTCGATTTCTTCAATTACATGTCCAGCCTGGTTTTGTGCAGGGGAAAAGAATCTACTACAGAAATATTTGAGCAGCTAAAAGCAGAAATTCTTGAGCATATTGAAAATGGAACGTCTGCGTTTCCGGCAGAAGAGCAATACCGTGTACATTGGGAAGGCATTGCATGTTGGCCTAATTTGGGGCATAATTTGAAAACACTCAAAAATTTCGGTGTTAATGCAGTTATAAATGGTTATGTTACGGCATGGAATGTCAAATATGAGCCTGGGAATATGGATTCAATGGCATACGCTTATGCTACATCATCTACTAACAGTTTTTCTACTTATTCTCTGATGGAAAAAAGAGCTAATACCATTATAAACTTTGACTGTGAAGGTATGCTTTGCCATGTAAATAAGAGCTGTAAGCTGATGACATACCATATTCTTGTGGGACGACACATGATTGAAGAAAAAACCGGCGTTCCCGTTGTTAATTTTGACGGAGATCAGTCGGACACAAGAGTTTACAACGAAGCTCAGTTCGAGACGAGGGTGCAAGCTTTAGTTGAGATTATGAAGCAAAACAAGGAGGCGAAGTAAAATGTCTGATGTTACAAAATTATTCGCAGAATTGGAAAACATTGTTGATAATCCCAAGACCATGATGTCGAAGTATTCTGCGGAAGGGAAAAAGATTATAGGGTGCTTTCCTGTTTATATTCCGGGGGAAATAATTCATGCCGCCGGTATGATTCCTTTCGGCTTATGGGGTGGGCAATGCGTTCCGTCCGTTTCGGGAAAATATTCTCCATTGGCTACTTGCTCAATAATGCATTCTTGCCTGGAATTTGGCATGACAGGTAAATATGATGGTGTTTCTGCCGTGGTTATGCCTATGCTTTGCGATACTTTTCGCGGCATGAGTGCGGCTTGGCGTGTCGGAATCCCGAATATTCCACTTATTGCTTTTATACATCCTCAAAACAGAGGAAGTGCAGGGGCATTAGATTTTTTGATTGCGGAATACAACAGAGTGAAAGCGGATATAGAAGCCGTCTGCGGTCGTAAAATCACTGATGAGGATCTTGCCAATTCAATTAAGGTATACAATGAACATAATGCGGTGATGCGTGAATTTATGAAAGTTGCCAATGAGCATTTGGATATTGTTACAGCAAATATTCGTCATACAGTCATGAAAAGTGCTCATTTTATGGAAAGAACAGAACATGCAGCCATTGTTTCAAAAATTATTGCTTTGCTTAAAGAACAACCCATCCATAACTGGAAGGGCAGGAAAATTATTCTGACCGGCATAACCGGAGAGCCAAAAGAACTCCTGAATTATTTAACGGAATACAACATTGCCGTAGTTGGTGATGATTTGGCACAAGAATCAAGGCAGTTCAGAACAGATATACCGGATGATGGAGATACTCCTATAGAGAGATTAGCTCGTCAATGGTTTGACAGGCGTGCCTGCTCTGTTGTTTATGAAAAGAGTAGTACAAGGGGAGATTTCATCGTAGAACTTGCGAAGGAAAACAATGCTGATGGCATTGCATATTGCTTGATGGCATTTTGTGACGTTGAAGAATATGAATACCCTATGGTTTTAGAAAAGGCGAAGGCAGCGGGATTGCATACATTAACCCTTGCAATTGACCAAAGTACGGATAATATTCAACAATCTAAAACAAAAATTCAAACCTTTGCAGAAATGCTGTAGAAGTGTTGGGGCTGACGTGTTCAGCCCCAACATTCTGATTTATAATAATCAGTCATAAAATTAAAAAAAGTTGTAGCGTTTTTAGACATGTAACGCTGTTTATTCCAAAAAATCGCCTGGGTTCTTTTAAAATCAGGTGAGTCAATTTTTACGTACACGGCATCACCCAACGCATCCGTCCTCATTACGGACTCGGTTGTAAGGACGATGCCGCATTCGGATGCTAACATTTTTACTCTGAGTGCATAATCGCACTCCAAAGCAATCTTAGGTCTAAATCCGGCTATTGCACAAAATTCATCAAAAAACTTTCGAAATGAATATCCTTTGGAAAGAGCAATGAATTGCTCATCTTTTGCCTCTGAAAAACAAATTTGTTTACGTTGAGCAAAGGGATGGTTAGGATAAACGGCAAGCACAGGTCTGTCGTTAGTGCAAAGTATTTCGTAATTCCATTCAGCTTCAGGCAAATCGCCTAAAGCTGTTATTATGAAATCGAATTGTGAACTGTATGCGGCATTTTTCATCATATCCAAATTTATTATTGTATGTGAAAGAGGAATTTTGCTGTTTTCTCCTACAAAAGCAGAAAGGGCTTCATGCCATATTATAGGACTTGAAATGGCAAGGGACAGCTTGTTTTGTTGACTTGTTTGGGCATCCAACAGCTCAAGCTCAGCGTTTTCGAGAGTAGCAAATACATTATTGACATGTTTTAAGTATATCATTCCAAACTTGTTAAGGCTGATATTACGACCCGTACGGTCGAAAAGCTTCACACCAAGCTCTCGCTCAAGGCGAGTTATGGTGGCACTTAATGCCGGCGCAGACACATGAAGGTCTTTTGCTGTGGAAGTTAAATGATTTCGTTCAGCTAAAGCTTTAAAATATTTCAATTGCAATAGTTCCATTTTTTATGCCCTCCTTGTGGAATGTATTTGTCAATCCTGTTCGTGACGTATGACGGCACCTTTTGCACCGGAAGATACTATTTTTGCATATAAAGCCAAATAGCCTTCTTTAAATCGCGGTTCAGGTTTTTTCCAACGAGATAATCTATCTTTGATTTCTTCATCGGGAACATGGAGGGTAATGCTACGGTTATCTACATCAACTTCAATTTTATCGCCATTTTGGACGATTGCTATAGGTCCGCCTTCTGCAGCT
>JGI20163J15578_10000897_pt1 | contig 12401 bp, 9 predicted proteins | sample TergutCu122P1_FD_15578 | JGI IMG/M metagenome (IMG submission 15578)
TTTTCCTTCTTTTTTCGTGCCATGACCATTTCCCTCTCCCTTGGTATTTCTACCATGTTTATGGCCATTTACACAATTTTTATGACAGGCTCGGGAATACACAACAGGAGAATAAAACAAGATGCCAGTCCCTATCTTTTTAATCCCGCTGCTGACAAAACGCATACCTATATGACTTCGCATGTCTTTGTAGATAATATGTACTGCGGTACAATTAATATTCAAGATATAAACACACCAATTACAAAGGGTCAGGAAAAACTTGTTATCCGCATTAATGAACTGCTTACGTTATACTTCCAGTCCAATCATGTTTATTTGCGTGCGGCAGACAGCAAGGACAGTTTTTATAACAAGCTCCTTTATGACGCTAAAGTATCCGAAGAAATCGTAGATTATCATCTTAAAAAGATGAAATGGGCGAAGAACGACTGCTTGTATCTTTTAATTTTTGATTCGCGGCACAGTAAATCGCACCAGGAGTCTGTTGTCAACATAAAACTGGTTTCCTCTTTCTATCCCAAAGCCATTGTTACAATATTTGAAGATAAAATAGTATGTGCAATCAGGGCAAAAGATTATGACATTACAGGCAGTGCGGAACAGGCCAGGCTGACAGATTTTCTGTTTAAAAGGGAAATGCTTTGCGGAATCAGCACAAAGTTTCGTAATTTTATGCTCATACGTCATTATTTCGAGCAGGCGAATTTTGCCCTGACAGCCTGTGAAAGCTCAAAGGGTAAGACAGTAATGTTCTACGAATCCTGCCAGCGCGAGCATATCCTTAAACTTTTATCAAAGACAGCCGACCTGCGCAGTTTGTGCCATCCGGAAATTCTTGAGCTGTGGGGCAGGGGGGATGGCAACGAGCGCGAATTGGTACACTGTTTGTATGCCTATCTTATAAACGGTAAAAACCTTGCGGCCGCGGCAAAGGCTTTGCGCATGCACAGAAGCACGTTTGTCTATAAAGTGGACAAGCTTTCGTCGATTTTGGGGGAGGATTTTGACAAACTTACCCTTGATAAGTCATTTTTTTATATTTTTTCGTGCCTTATCGTTTTGTCAGAAGAATAATTCGCAGTTCTCCCTTAAAGTTGAAAAAGACGAAAACCCCTATTAAACAATTCCTGAAAAGTCTTTCCTTCTTTTTGCCGATAATTGAGCCAGAGGACTCTCATTTTGACGGAAAATTTATCACCCGTTTTGCCGCTTGCGCATCAGGAAAAAAGGCAGCTGCTCATTCTCGGAGCAGGTGTTATGCAGGGGCCTGCCCTGAAGATAGCGGCTGAAATGGGTCTTGAGGCTGTGGCGGCAGATGCCGACCCGGGAGCTCCCTCTGTGCCGTTTGCCGCCCGTTTTTTTAAAGTTGATTTAAAAGACAAAGAAGGCATAGAAGCTCTGGCACGTTCCCTGATGAAAAAAAACGGCGGCCTTGGCGGTGTTATGACCGCGGGCACGGATTTTTCCGCCACTGCGGCCTGGGTTGCGGAAAAACTTGGGCTTCCGGGGATACCCTACGAAAACGCGCTGGACGCTTCGGATAAAGAGCGAATGCGGCGGCGCTTTGAGGCAGCCAATGTTCCTTCCCCCCAATTCGTTATTATGAAAAATCCTCCCGAAGAAGGCTTTGAACTTCCTTTTTCCTGGCCTGCTGTGGTAAAACCCGTAGACAATATGGGATCCCGGGGCTGCCGCAAAGTGAAAAGTTATAATGAACTTAAAAACGCCGTTATTGAAGCCTTTACGTTTTCGCGGGCAGGCAGGGTTATAGTAGAAGAATTCATGGAAGGCCCGGAGTTTTCTGTGGATGCCCTGGTTTATCAGGGAGAAATCACTATATGCGGTATCGCAGACAGGCATATCTTTTTTCCTCCCTATTTTATTGAAATGGGCCATACCATGCCCTCCGCCTTTGATCCTGCTGTTTTAAAATCGCTATTGGAGGTTTTTTGCCGCGGAGTAAAAGCTTTGGGTATCAATAACGGAGCGGCCAAGGGAGATATCAAACTTACTCCCAAAGGCCCCATGATAGGGGAAATTGCCGCCCGGCTTTCCGGCGGATATATGTCAGGCTGGACATATCCTTACTCCAGCGGTGTTCTGCCTACCCGCGCTGCCATAGAGATCGCCCTGGGGCAGAAACCTGGCCGGCTGGAGCCTGAATGGAACTGGACAGCCGCCGAACGGGCTTTTATTTCGATTCCCGGAAAAGTGCGTTCCATTGAAGGCGTTGAAAAAGCCAGGGTTATGCCCTCTATAAAAGATGTTTTTCTGCGGATAAAACCGGGAGATGCCGTAAACTTCCCTGAAAACAATGTCGGCAAATGCGGAAATATCATCAACGCAGCAGAAAACCGGGATGATGCGGTAAATTCCGCTGAAAAAGCCGCTCAATCCATATTGATTCGCCTGGAAGCGCCCAACAAAACCACCGGCGCCTTTTTAAGCGTCAAGCCAGGTGAAAGCACCTTCCCCCCGGACGCTTTTACTCTTGATTCGCGGCTTTTATCCCTTCTTGCAGCTTTACCCGTAGGGGATAACTCGCTTTCCTCCGTGCCGCGAACCAACGGTTTGCGAATCTTTGGTTCGACGTGCCTCCGTGTGATGAATTTCAAGGAATTTTTGGATTCAGGGCTAAGAGATTATATGGGACGCAGCGTGCAGGAATCCCTTGATGCAGTCAGAACTCTCACCGGTTTGGAGCTGCCCGTCGTTCAAACCTGCGAAACTCCTTTCCTTGGCCGCACCTTTTGGCAGGCACTAATCCGGGGCGGGTATCAGGGCGCGGTATATTACATTGATTCATTAAAGGGAGAAATGAAAAGTGAGAATTGAAAAAAGAAAAAGAGCAGCTGCCTTCTTCACATTTTTCATTTTTCTCTTTTCTTTTTTCTTTTTAACCTTTTCTCTTTCCGCCCAGACTCTTAGTCTTGAAGAGGCGCTGGAAACTCTTGGCGAGGCCGGAACTGCGGAATTTCGCTGGGATCCGTTTTTCTCGGCCGGAACGCTTGTAACCGCCGGGCATGAGGCAAGTTTTGCTTCGGGAAGGGCAGGGGATACAGGGCTCGTTCTTTTGGGTCACAGGGAAGTTTTAACACTCCCCCTGCCGTTTCTCGAAAATGGAAGTATTAGATTTCCTGAAACTTTCATAAGGGAAGTAAAAAAAACATTCAACCGTTACATAGAAGACGACCTGTCCCGCTACAGGATCGGGGCAATCATTATTGACCCCGGCCACGGAGGCAGGGATCCGGGCGCCTCCTGGGAGTATAACATCAATGGAAGGATTTTAAGATCTGTTGAAAAGTATATTGTCCTGCAAGTTTCCCTGCAGCTTCATGCCTTACTGACTGCTTCTTTTCCGGATAAAAAAATCCTTCTTACCCGCAGCGATGATTCGACTGTAAGCAGGGAAGCAAGGGTTAATATGGCCAATTCTGTACCGCTGGCCAGAAATGAAGTGGCCATGTTTGTTTCCGTTCATGCCAATTCTTCGTTCAACAGGAATGCGCGCGGTTTTGAAGTGTGGTATCTTAACCCGAACGTTCGCCGGGATCTTATTGATCGTTCCAGGTTTGAAGGAAACAGTGAAATTATTCCCATAATCAATTCCATGCTGGAGCAGGAAATTGCCACCGAAAGCATCATATTGGCCAATTCAATTCTCAAGCGGCTCACTGAAAATGTCGGGCATTTGAGTCCCAACCGCGGGCTCAAAGCTGCGGACTGGTTTGTGGTCAGAAACGCCAGGATGCCTTCGGTATTGGTGGAACTGGGATTTACATCAAATAAAACCGATGCTCTTCTAATGAGCTGCGACACATACTTGAAAAAACTTTCAGATGCGTTATATAAGGGAATAAGCGATTTTATTAACTTTTTCGAACGCGCCGGAGGTTTTATCATTTTACCATGAAAGATGTAATAAAAAAAATCATGTCCTCGTTAGGCAGGTTTTTCGGAGAAAGAAGAAACCGGCGTCTTTCGTATTTGGTATTAATCAGCCTTTTTGCTTTGGGAGAATTTCTTCATTCAGGGGTTGCAAGAAGAACATTTGTGTTTTATTCTAGTATTGGGGGAAATAAAGTCGTTGAAGACCGGATGCTTTACCGGTCACGGGACAGGGAAACGGATATACGCCGTTATGTTGATGAGGCCCTTTTGGGTCCGGTTTCCCCGCATCTGGATTTCCTTTTTCCCCGGGGAACAAGGCTGAATACCCTAATGTATAGAGGATCGGTAGTTTACGCAGACCTGACCGAATATGCTGCATTGCCGCTTGTCGCGGGCGGAGATGTTTTTCACAGCCTTCTTACACTGAATGAAGGCATACGAAGGAACTTTTCTTCTGTAAGAGATGTGCGGCTATTTATCGGCGGGAATCAAGTTTTTTTTGAGGAATTTCACGGGATTTTTGCAAATCCTGCCGATAATAGTAGGACCGCGCCGTAAGGCGTTGACAAACCAAGGGTACCATGTATACTTTTAAGTAAAGTAAATGGTTTTATGTACCTAGATAAATGAAAGGAGTTTTGAATGAAAAGGATCATCATTCTTGTCATCATTGCTTTGGTGTCAGCTGGGATGCTGTATTCCGAAGAGGCTGTTCTGATTAATTTCAATCGACTGGCTGCGGATATAAGTGTTCCGCTTTTCCCGGGCGATGAAGGAAGGCTTAATCAAAACCGTCATACCCTGATGGATTTTAGTCATGTTGCCGGTGCCTCTTTTACCCCTAATCAACGGGGGGCGATGAGGACTTCGCTGGCTATTGAAAACTGGGATGTGACATTGAATTCTTCCGCCCAGACAATTCACAACAAAACCCACTCTTTTACAAGGGAAGCGACTTCCAGGCAGTGGGGTACAGTGATGGGGGTAAGGGTGCATTTCCCGCTGGGGCCCCATAATGCCAAAGCCTGGATCACACCGCCGTTTGAAATCCCCGCATTTGAACCCATGGCTGAAATTACCGATGACGGGCAAATTACACCAATTGGGAACGGTTTCGCAGGCCCCAGCCGTTTTGAAAACGAGTTTGGAGTTGTCAGAAATGTGGGTACCATAAGATCCGTAGCTGTCAATGTGCATGGCCTTAATTTTCCTCACTCTCTGCACGTGATCCTTCTTGACCACAACGGAAACCGAAGGTATGCCCACATGGGTACTCTTAATTTTGACGGCTGGGCTGAACTTACCTGGAACAATCCCCAGTATATTTTTGAAGTCCGGAACAGGGATCTCAGGGTCTTTCCCCTCTATCCGTTTAATGTCCCCTTTGTGAAGTTTGGCGGATTCCGCATTGACCGGGATGCAGACAGGATTGGCGGAGATTTTATTGCATACTTCAAAGATGTCAAGATCATCTACGATAGAGCGATGCTCGAACTTGATAGAGATATTAATGACGAAGAAGTTTGGGGTATTATTAACCATAGGGAAACTGCAAGAAGAATGTTCGAAATGGAACGCTTTGGGCACCACCAGGTTCTGCGCTTCCTTGAAGCACAGAAACAGACCCAGCTTCCGTTTGAACCCCTGCAGAGAAACTTTGGGTTTACACCTACACCGATACCAGAATAAGCCGGTAAAACCTGCTTAAATGGGGGCTGTCGCCTGAGCGTACCGTTAGTTATAATGGTGCAGTGCTCAGGCAGACGGCCTTTTTTTTAATTTTTACCATGAAAATAGATACTGTAGCTTTACCTGATCAAAATACACTCCGCAAGGAATATGAAAAACTTCTTTCTGAGCTGACTTCCATAGGCCAGGATCTGGAACTATGTATAAAAGAGGCGATTTCTGTTATGTCCCCGGTTCCCGCTGTTAAGGGCCGGGTAAAGTCTTTTGAGAGTTATTTTAAGAAATATATCAGGCTTCTTAAAAGCGGTTTAGGCGGCGGGTCTCCGCAGATAAGCGATTTGATTGGCGTTCGCATAATCTGCCTCTTTCCTGAAGATCTTTGTGTTGTGGAAAAACTCATACATGAAAAATTCAGGGTAATCGAAGTTGAAAATAAAGGCAGGGATCATAGCTTCCGTGAATTTGGCTATGAATCTATTCATCTTTTAATTGATATTCCAGAAAATATTATACAAAAAAACAATTCACACAGTAAAACCGCAGAAATCCAGATTAGGACTATTCTTCAAGATGCCTGGGCAGAAGTAGAACATGAACTGATATATAAAGCCCAATTCACTCCTTTTGATGCTCCCCTTAAACGCAAGCTTGCTGCGGTTAATGCTTCCCTCTCCCTGGCTGATACTATTTTTCAGGAAATTCGCAATTACCAGCAGGCTCTAAACGGTGAATTGGGAAAACGCAGGGATTCTTTTTTCAGGAAAATCGAAGATTCTACCGATGCAATTCTCTTTTCTGATGAAAAGCCTCAAACCAAAGAGGAAAGCTCTTTTATAGAAAAGAAAGAAAAGAACGGGGAGCCCCTGTTTTCTTCCAGTCCAGCTTCTATTGACGAACTGCTTCTGAAAGCTCTTTCTGCGCATAACAAAAAGCAGTTTTCAGAAGCAATAACCATTTATACGCAGATTTTGGATATGAAACCTGATGTAATGGTCAGCTCACTTATTTATAAACACCGGGGCATGGCTTATTTTGCCCGCTCTCATTACTCCGAAGCCATAACGGACTTTTCTGAATCTTTAAAGCTTGATCCCAAATCATATAAAGCAGCATATTACGAGGGGGTTGTTTGTTCGGTTCTCCAGTTATACCTTCAAGCTGTTGAAGCTTTTAACAAATCACTGGAAATAAACCCCTATCAGCCTTATTGTCTTTTTCGCAGAGGTCAGGCATATTTTCATCTCGAAGATTTTCCGCAGGCACTTGGGGACTGCGAAAAGGCCCTGGCGCTGGAGTCATTTGAGGCGGCACGTAAATTCAGGGACTTGCTGCTAGATAAGCTTAAAATGTAGGTGGTGAAATGAAAAAGACAGCGCTTGTTACAGGCGGGAGACGGGGCATAGGCAGAGCAATTGCCGCCCGGCTTTCCAGAGACGGATTCAACGTTGTGATTAACGGAGTCAGCCCGCTGTCAGAAGCTGACAGGTTTGATGACATCCCCGGGGAATATATTTATGTTCAGGGCGATGTAAGCATTACGGCGGATCGTGAAAAACTGCTTGAAGAAACCATCAGGCGTTTTGGAGCAATTCATGTGCTTGTAAACAATGCAGGGGTTGCGCCTAATGTAAGGGCGGATCTGCTGGAAATGAGCGAAGAAAGTTATGACCGCGTTATGGGAATTAATGCCAGGGGGAATATGTTTTTGACCCAGGCAGCGGCCAGGCTTATGTTAAAGCAGCCGGTGGAAGGAAAAAAACGCGGGACTATCATAAATATTTCTTCATGTTCTGCGAATGTTTCATCGGTGAACCGCGGGGAATACTGCGTGTCCAAAGCTGCGGTTTCCATGCTCACCATGTTATATGCAGACAGGCTTGCAGCGGATGGCATCTTTGTCCATGAAATCAGGCCAGGTGTTACGGATACGGATATGACCAGCAAGGTAAAGGACAAGTACGACAAGTTAATTGCTGACGGAATCTTTCCCATAGCCCGCTGGGGGACTCCAGATGATGTTGCTGATGCGGTATCGGTTTTTGCGGGAGATAATTTTCTTTATACTACCGGAAACTTTGTTGATGTTGACGGTGGTTTTCATATCAGACGTTTATAGGAGTAAATATGTCAGTGCTTTTTAACCCTTTGAAGATACGCAATAAAACATTGCCNAACCGCTTTCTTGCCCAGGCAATGGAAGGAAACGATGGAGAAAACGGCGGCCAGCCTTCGCAGCGCACCATCAGCCGCTATGACGACTATGCCAGGGGAGACTGGGGAGCTGTTGTGATCGAAGCTACCTCAATAACGGAAACATCCCTAGCCAGGGTTAACGGCCTCATTATTAATGAGAAAAATCTTGACAGCATTAAACGGCTGGTTGAAAGTTTCAAAAAAAACAATGACAGGGCTTTACTGCTGATTCAGATTACCCATGCGGGAGAACGCTGCGGTTCCTTTTCGCAAAAATTTACGCTGACGCCGGGGGAAGTCGGCAAGGGGACTTTTGGTTCCAAAAACGAAGGCGCAAAATACCTTTCAAGCGATGATATCGAAAAAATAAAAGATCAGTTTGTCAAAGGAACCCTTCTCGCTGAAAAAGCCGGAATTGACGGAATTGATTTTAAGATGTGCCACGGTTATTTCGGCGCAGAGATGCTCAGGCCTTCCAATACCCGTGATGACAAATGGGGCGGCTCCCTGGAAAACCGTACACGTTTTTTAAAAGAAGCAATCGGAGAAATGAAAAGCGGCCTTCGCTCTGCCGATTTTATTCTCGGCTCACGGATTTCCATGTATGAAGGAATACGCGGCGGCTGCGGAAGCGCCGGCCCTGACGAAATTGTCGAAGACATTTGCGAAATGCTTGATGTTATTCGGATTATGGACGGGCTTGGAATGGACTATATCAATGTATCAGCCGGAGTCCCGGCCCTGAACGCCATCATTGGCCGGCCTGTCGATCTTTCCAAACCTCTCGTACTGCACCACCTTCGCTATACCAAAACAGTTAAGGACATGGTAAAAAAAGAAAACCGCTCCATCAAAGTTATCGGCTCCGCATACAGCACTTTTAAGGATGAAGCGCCGGCCGTAATGGAAGAAATGCTTAATAAAGACTATGTGGATATTTGCGGTTTTGGGCGGCAGAGCTTTGCCGACCCCATGACGCCGAAAAAAATCCAAAACGGGGAAAAAGTAAACTGGTGTCTTCTTTGTACCGGCTGCTCAAAACTGATGATTGCACAAGTTAATGACGGATGTATCGTATACAACGATTATTACAAAGAAGTGAACAAGGGTTTAAAAGCTCAATAGGGAAGCTTAGACTTCGGCGCACTCAGTGACTTCTATCCGGTATTCCCCGTCAGCGTAATCCGCGCGGGCACAGCCGCCTGACTCAAGGCGGCCAAAGAGGACTTCGTCTACAAAGAACGATTTAATCTTGTCTTCTACGATACGGCCTACATTGCGTGCGCCCTGCTCCCGGCTGTACCCGTCGGTTGCGAGCTGGCTGATACAGCTTTCGCTGACTTCAAGGCTGACATTTTTTTCCGCAAGCTGGGTCTTGAAAAGTTCAATCTCCTTGTTGACGATGGAAGTCATTACTTCCCGCGACAGATGACCGAAGCGGACAATGGCATCCAGGCGATTCCTGAATTCCGGCGTGAATATTTTTTCTACAGCTCCGTCTACGGCAGTTTCGTCTTCAACACGTTCTCCGAAACCGATAAGGCTTCTGCCTATGTCCCTCGCCCCGGCATTGCTGGTCATGATTAGAACAACGTTGCGAAAATCAGCTTTGCGGCCATTGTTGTCCGTGAGGGTGGCGTAATCCATTATCTGAAGAAGTATATTGTAAATGTCAGGGTGGGCCTTTTCAATTTCATCCAGGAGCACCACGCCGTGAGGCTGTTTGCGGATGGCATCGGTTAAAAGGCCGCCTTCCTCATAACCAACATAACCGGGCGGCGCACCCACAAGCCGTGAAACGCTATGCTTTTCCTGGTACTCGCTCATGTCAAAGCGGTGCATATGTATCCCAAGAATATCCGCCAGACTGCGCGCCAGCTCTGTTTTGCCTACCCCGGTGGGTCCTACAAAAAGGAAATTTGCCACAGGTTTGTTGGCATCCCTAAAACCCGCCCTTGAGCGTTTGACCGCCTTTGTTACGGCAAGAACCGCGTCATCCTGGCCAAATATCCGCGTTTTAAGCCGGTTTTCCAAAAGGCGCAGCTTGTCCCTTTCGTTTTCACCCACGGATTTTTCCGGAATACGGGCGATTTTTGAAACCACCGTTTCTATAAGAGGCAGGCCAATCTCAATTCTTTCGTTCAGATCAATCTCAAATTCAGCCTGGCAGCTTTCCTGAACACTGCTGGAAACCGGTGCGGCAGCCAATTGGTCTTCTGTTTTTGTATCGGGCGTTTCTTCATTTTTTTCAGCTTCGATTTTGCCGGCATCAATTTTGTAAGCTTCGATCCGGGCGAATGCGCCGGCCTCGTCAATTACGTCAATGGCTTTGTCCGGCAGCCGCCGCTCGGTGATGTACTGCGCGGAAAGCCGCACCGCCCCTTCTACGGCTTCATCAGAAAAATGAACCTGGTGGTAATCTTCGTATTTGTTTTTCAGTCCGGTAATGATCTTGATGGCATCATCTTCGCTGGGTTCGTTAATGTCGATTTTCTGGAAACGCCGGGAAAGGGCGCGGTCTTTGTCGAAGAATTTGCCGTAGTCTTCGTGAGTTGTAGAACCGATGCAGCGCAGCTTGCCGCTTGTTAGAGCCGGCTTCAGGAGGTTTGATGCGTCAAGGGCGCTGCCCGAAACCGAACCGGCGCCCACTATTGTATGTATTTCATCGATAAAAAGGATGGCCTTTTCTTTTTTGAGGATTTCCTCCACTACCTTTTTTATACGCTCCTCAAAATCCCCGCGGTATTTGGTTCCTGCTACAAGGGCGCCCATGTCAAGGGAAAAAATGGAAAAATCTTTTAATGTGGGAGGAACATTACCGGCCACAATACGCTGGGCGAGCCCCTCGGTGATTGCGGTTTTACCCACGCCGGAGTCCCCCACATGAACGGGGTTATTTTTGAGCCGCCTGCAAAGAACCTGAACTGTGCGGTCCAGTTCCGCCTCCCTGCCGATAACAGGCTCCAGCCGGCCATCTCTGGCAAGGGCGGTTAGTTCTGTGGCATATTTTTCCAGGGCATTCCGTTTATTGGCCTTTGCTCTGGAACCATGACCATCAGAAATATCGTCATCGGCGCTCCCATCTTTTAAGTCGTCACCTTCGTTCTGCGCACGCTGACGGCCCCCAAAATCAAACGCATGGCTGCTGCCGGTTCCATGGGAGATAATTGCCAGGAGATCATAACGCCGGACCCCTGCCTGGCGCAGATAATAGGCGCAGTAGTTTTTTTCTTCATCATAAAGGGAAACCAGAATATCTGACGCATCAAGGATCCCCTTCTGTGCCGCCTGGCTGTTCATCACCGCCCGTTCAATAACACTTTGAAAGTGAACAGTCTGGATGGGGTCGGCACCGGCCAAAACCGGGATTTTCTTCTCAAAGAAATTTTCTACATCGTATTTTAATTGTTCCAAATTGGCGCCGCATGCGTGAAGTATATCCTGGATCTCTTCAGAATCCAGCGCTACATAGAGAATATGTTCCGGCGTCAGATACTCATGGTTGCGGGTCTTTGCCACAGTGTATGCGCGGTTAATTATTGTTTTCACAGGACCGGAAATTTTCATTCTATACCTTACACTCCATCATAAATATAAAGCTTAATCGCCTTTTATGCAAATGTTAAGCCTCTTCCACGATGCACCTTAGCGGATAATCGTATTGCTTTGCGATTGCATGAACCTGGCTTGCCTTGGTTTGCGCAATATCCCATGTGTAGGTGCCTACAACCCCTCTTCCCTTGTTGTGGACATTGAGCATGATTCTTTTTGCTTCTTCGGGATTCTTGTGGAAAATTACCATCAGAATATCAACAACGAAGTCCCTGGTGGTATAATCATCGTTTAGTAAAACTACCACGTAATCGTCGGGTTCTTTGAGTTTTTCCTCATTTTTGTCGAGTAGTTCGGTATCGCCTCTGTGCCCTGTTTCCATAACTCTGCTCAAAATACCTGATTTTCNGATAAAAAACAACGGATGAAGAATGCACCGCTTTTCCCCGCCGGCAGGGGGCGCTGCCTGCCCATATCGCTGGTTGCTTGGAATAGCCGGCTCCTTGCGCTCGCTGTACATTGCTGCCATAAGAGCGGTTTGTTTCACGGCGGGTCTTACGGCGAAAAGGTTTTTTCGTTTGGCGCGGCGTTTTATGTTGCGCGCAAATGCGATATGGGCAGGCAGCGCCCCCTGCCGGCGGGCAATAGTGGGAGAAAATGGGTATCGTTTGAATATTATTCCCGTTTTTCGAATCACATTGCATCCTCGCGCAATATATAGTGTATGAAAATACTCTTCAAAGAAACAGATGATCTAATCGATATTCGCTTTGACAACGTGTTTAAAGCGGTTTTTACCCGGGACACACCGGCTTCAAAGGGGGCGCTCTCTCATCTCATCTCCGCCCTGATTGGCCGGAAAGTGTCGGTAGCCAGTATCAATGTCAACGAGCCGCCTGTTGATAATTTACGGGATCGTCAAAATTCGTTTTGATATTTTCTGCAAGACAACTAACGGTGAATTGGTAAACATTGAGATGAGCCTAAACCCGGCTTCTTTTGAACCGGTTCGCCTTGAATTTTATGCCGGAAAGCTCTTTACAAGGCAGGATATCCGGGGTTTCAATAAA
>JGI20163J15578_10000898_pt1 | contig 12400 bp, 3 predicted proteins | sample TergutCu122P1_FD_15578 | JGI IMG/M metagenome (IMG submission 15578)
CGAAACATTCTGTACCCCCCCTAAATACTCGAACTTCATCACAAGCAAAGTTACTTGACCATGATATTGGAATACTATTTATTGTAGGTGTACCTACTGTTAAATTAGATGTGGGTGCTGTAAAAGGCGTGGTAAACGATATGTTTCCTGAATTAGTTGTAAGTCCAGAATCACGTCTTGTTACAGTAATCATACAGTTATTGAACGTAGTGTTTTCTGCAAGGCCTGAAACAGTAAAGCTTCCACTTGTGGCATTTATAGTACCAGAGTCAAACCTTATAGCCCCACCAGTTCCACCAAAACGACACACAACTCTTGATATAGCTGCACTTGCACTCCATGAGAAAGTTGCACTATTATGGGTTCTTGATGTGTTCGACCAACTATTGATAGAAGCGTGTCTAGGGATATTAACAAGAGCAACATCTCTATGCGTATTAAACCTAAAGCCATTAACAACAGCGTTGGTACTGGTTACTCTTATTGATAAATTCCTACTACCATTGTTGTTATGGTTGACAGTTCTAGTCATGTGATGAACTATAACCCAAGTAGGGCTAGTAATTACAGCACGACATCCGCTGCTACTTACATTGCCATTATCAAAATAAACCCTTATAGAAGGATTTCCTGATGTTGTGAAACCATGATTGGTTCTTCTCAAGAATATATTAACCTCAACCGTAGAAGAGTTTGCGGCTGAACCATTACTTCTGGAACTCCATTCTACCCTACCTTCTACAAATTGATTTTCCGTACCAAATGTCCATGAACCACTAGCCATTTGCCACCTCCCTAATGGTGTTTAATTTATATTTTATTTTCATTAACTTGTTCCTCCTGATTTTACAAATGCCAAACCTTTCACTTGACTATATGTAATAGGTATTACTTTTTGATTGACTAAATCTATTCCGTTATCAACCAACAAGCGATTTGAATATACAATATCCTCATCTATACCAAATATCTTTTCTGGGGCTGGCTCCCAAGGTGGATAAACGGCATTTCCCTCATTAAACATAAAATACTCAATGTCTAAGGTATCGCCAACTTGTGTAAGTCCTACACTTGGAATCATCATATAAGTCCATCCTGCATTAGAAATTCTTTGAGTATGTCTAAACACATTCCAGGTATTAGCTGGTATATTCCGACCTATACCATCTTGACTGCGAGCATTATTGGCAAAGAATTTGTTTGTAAACGATACTATAAAACCATCATTACAACTGCGGTTTCTTCTCCATTTAAAAGAATAGGAATACCTATTGTTTGGAACAAGAGAATCAACTAAAGGCATAATAATCCATCTGCTTGGAGTGACAGCAGAATGTTTAGTTATCCTCACAAATCCATCATGTACTGTGACTGAAAAGTCATTGGGATGTCTTGCATACCATTTGATAGATGTGCCAGCTTGAAAGTTCCCAGAAGTAACTAGCAAGTTTCTACTAAGCAAACCATGTTGACCATCAAAGTTAAAATAACCAGCAACTTCTCTTCCAGTTAAGCGTACAGCCTGTCTGCTGTCATTTGAATTAATGGTCACACCATCTTCTCTGATTCTCATAGTAGTACTTAAAGTACCATCAGGAACATCGTTACCCTCATACGCACCAATTCTAGCCATATGAACCTTCCAGCCTTCGGCAGCACTTATTGATTGTGTGACAATAGTTTTGATGTCATTTTCTGTGGTTGTCAATCTTTGCATTAATAAATTAGCAGTTTGCTTCACTTCGGTTAAATCATCTTCATTATTAGTTATTCTTGATGTTAATTCCGTAGCAGTTTGTGAAAGAATAGATAGGTCATTTTGAGCATTGGCTAATTGTTGGAATATCTCATTCGCCATTTGGTTTACGTAAGAGTTTTCGCCTGTAATATTGTCGCTTACGCTACTTGCTATCATTTCTGCAGTTTGCTCTAACAAAGATGACATATTCATAATGATTTCTTGCATACCATCTTCCATGCGAGAACCAAGTGAAGAGATTTGAGTTTGTATATTACCTACTCTCATTTGATGTTGCGTGAGTAGTGAGTGGATAGTTTGTTCAAGCTCATTTCCATCTTCATCTTCAATGGTGATAATATCATCTCTCCAAATACGGTTTTCAATAGAAGACTCTACAGCATCTATTCTGCTTGATACTCCAGTGAATGAGGTTTCAATTTTTGTTAATATATCATTTGGATTAGGTTGCCAAACTTTAGGTTCATTGCCTTCGACTAGCATTATCCAAGCAACCTCCATCCAGTCATCTCGCTCTACACCAAGTACATTTGAGCCAAAACCAAAACCTCTAATTGTCCATGTTTGGTTAGTAGGCACGGTGAATGTTCCTGTAACTGTAGTCCATTCGTTTGCCGATGAGGTTGCCCCTACACCTATCGCTGTAGTGTTTCCGTTGTCTCGTCCGACTCCGTTTTCAAAAATCATAAAAGAAACAGAGCCACTTCGACTTCGCTTAAGCCTTACAGAAACTGTGTATTGCTCCCCTCTTTCTAAAGGTAACGCAAGAGGAAGTCTCATCCATCCGTTGCCAGTTCCAGCAGTTGTTCTAATCCAATGAATAAACCCATTATGTAAGGTTTTTATGAGCTGATTTCCTGAAACCCACCTAGTTTCTTTATCCTCTCTATAATTACCAGAGTCAAGTAAAAGGTTATGTCCTACACTCATTCCATCTCTACCTACAACTCCATTTTCAATTTCACTTTGAATAGTTGTAATAGAATTTCTTATCCTGGTAAATTCAGCATCAATTCCATTGCCATTTATAACCACCTTACTAGCATCTAAATTTCCATTTTCATCACCCTCAACTATATTGAAGTTAAGTTTATCTCTTGAAATTGTATTATTTGAAATCATATCTCCACGGATAAGACCATCTGAAATGGCAGATTCACGGATTCCATCTTGGTCAATGAGAACACCTTTTCCTTCAGCATCAAATAAAGTAAATGAGAAATTATCAGTAGAATCTCTACCTATTTGGATTCTTAAATTTCCGTCACTATCATGGAATTGCATGGTATTTCCAACTATCTTCAATCCACCATCATCAGAAACTAAATTCATACTGTTGGTTGATATATCACCTGCTTTTAAATCAGCAACTAGAATGTTGGCCGCTATCAATTCTTTTATAACAGCTTCTTCTATAACTACATTCCTAGAGGTAAGTCTAATAATATGACCAAGCTCTGCAACAACTTCACCAGCTAACAATGTGCCTATATTTGCAACACGAGCCAACAATTCTTTAAAATCACCACTGTTTGCAATAATCTGGTCGGCTGCTATCAATTGTGCTTGTAGGTATTGGAAAAAGCTATTCTCACCCACTATATTAGTTACTCTAATCATTTGGGCTTCAAGTTCTTGAAGTCGCAACATAGAACCTAGAACTCCACCTACTTCTCTATTAACAGCATTACCTACAGCACTGTTGAACTCCATAGTTTGAATCATGCGATTCATTAAAGCACGTACTGACAGATTATCTTCGTTTCTACCTGTTCCACCAGTGCTTCCAAATATTTGATTTTTAGCGGCACTATTGGCAGACTCAAGTAAACTAGCAAAGTCATTACGACCAGAGGCATTTCTAACCATATTAGAAAACTCTATGTTTATTTCATTATCCATAGTTAGGGGATTGAAAGAAATTGAGATAAGTCTAAGTTTTACATAATAGTCATCACGGACACCAAGATTGATAAAATTACCAAGTATTAATTGTTTTGTAAAATCCTTATAGTCGTGCATAGCTAAGAAGTTATCAAGAGTAGTATCATATCGATATTGCGGTTGCGATATAGCTACAAGTTCTTTTTCTGCTACGTCTAACAGTTTTAATTGTTCATCTACAGCAGTAACAGTTGTATCAGATGATACTAAAAACATATTTTCGTTTATATAATCAGTGTCGTTATATAAAGCATTATGCAATAAATATAATTCTTCTTCCGTAAAAGGCTCAAAGTCATCATGCGTCCAATTTTCCTTTTGTACACTGTACATTAATCCTCTTCGTTTTGAAGCCAATGTTTCTCTCTCTGACTCAGCCAAATCAATTTCTTCTTGTCGTAACATAAGAGCTTCTGCGGCAGAACCTCTAAAATTAGAGTCAAGCATATTGGTAACGTCCACATATTTTTGATGATTAAAATTGTGCATATCACGACTGTTACCGTTACCCTCATGCCACGGCATATTAAAACCGTTCCTGATATAAATATCTCGTTCACCTTCAAATTTTCTGATTCTCATTTGAAGCTCACTTAAACCATATAGTGACCAATCTTTTACAGGGATAAAGTCTTGAATCTCATCTTGTCTTTCAGCTTGTTTGTTTGCAATAGCAATTTCAATATTAGGAATGATGTAATTGACTATTTGAGTATAATCTTTCCACAAAGAAGAGTTTCTTAATCTAACAGAATCTAAATCACCATTGTCATCTATAAAAAAGGTTTCAATACCTCTTTGTTGTGCCTGAAAATCTAGTAATCTATTTTCTAAATCTTCTAAAGTAAACGTAGACCAATCCCTGCTGGTATCATCTAAAGGAACTCTGTTAGTTAATTCAGAAATGAGTTCTATTTTTGCATTGTGTTGTCTGGATAGGCTAATAAACTCTAAGCGTTTTTCACTCATATCCTTATACCAGGCTTTGTACTTATTGACAGTTTCTAGAGGCATAAATTTTGTGTTTAAAAAATAGTCAATATTTTCTATCATATTTGAACCAAAATTCACAAAGGTTATACCAAGGCCATTACCACCAGCCACACGTAATCTTGTAAATACAGACTTGGGACTGGTAACTTCGATAAGATTACTCTTTTCTAAATTTCTAAATCCAATGTTGATTCCAGTATCTTCTCCAAGAGTTTCTACTCGATAAACATTGATGGTTAAGTTATTAATATCAAACAAAACCATACACTCAAAATATGTGGCTACATCTTGGGTTAAAAAGGAGTAGACAGTTTTAGAATCAATTTGAAAAAATCCAATCTCATCATGTAGATTAGTCATTGTTTCAACAATTTCGCCATCAACGTAATTTCTGTATATTTTAGGAGAGTTGTCAACGAATCCTATTTTCCACTCCCTAAGCTCAGACTCTCTTAATACCAAATCCATTAGACTTAGCTCTGGATTGTTAGGATTGTAGAATTTAATCTGTTCTCTTGCAAATTCTATTCCAACCTCATCAATTGTTACATTATTCTCAGCTAACATTTCAAGTGAATCAGTTGTTCCGTGATTTACTTTTAATCCAACCAAATCATGTTGCATAAATTCCATTTCAATTGATTCAGCCATAATCTCTTTGGTTTCAAAATAACCATCATTTTCAGTCTTAGGAGTATCACAGATAAACCATCCAATATCCTCAACATAAATACGAGAGAAAGTATCAACAATGTCATATCCATTTGCCTCAACCAACTGACCATCAATATCAATATATTTATCCATTCTAAAAGTCAACTCACAGGCATTGTTTAGATTAAGCCTTAAATCTACAGTTTCTTCTTTTATACTATTGAATGCACATACAATCTTTCTATCAGGTGTACCAAGGAAGATATTCTTTGGCTCTGCATTGTTGTGTAAGTCAAATCCTATATTCATTCAAGAACACCAACCTTTCTTTCTTCAATTCTATTTATAGTAAAAGTGCAATCCAAACCATAAAATAGGAGAGTATTGTCACCACTTATTAATCTTGGGAAATAAACATAATCCACATCCTTAACACCAATATCCTTCATTAGAATCATTCTGTTGATACCGTCATATATTCTTTTTTGACGACAGTTTATGTTTACTTGTAGATGTTGCCTTAATGTAAAGAAGATAAAACCGCCTCTGACGATATAATATTTACCAGTGGCTTCATGAAAGAAAGCCATACATTTCTTTTCCGTTCCATCATGAGCAATAAGTCTAACTTGTATAGCTGTGTCATTGCAGATAGTTACAATATTTCCATCACGGTCACGCTTATATTCGGTTTCATATCCCCATATCTCTGCAAATCTTCCAATGATACCATGCAATCTAATCATTCCGTCTAAGTTTGTATTGCCTAAAGTTAATGTTCCTTCTTCTAAAATTTCACAGTCAGATAAATTGCAAACATAAACCTCTTGTTGTTCAACTCTAGGTGAAAGTATTTGTATTGTAGGGTAGTTATATTTAGTAAGTAAATCACTGTTGTTTATGATGGTTGCTGTAGCATTACCATTTGTTCTAAGAGTTGTAACAATATCATCTGTATAAGCAAAGGGTGAGTTGTTTGTAAATGTTAGTTTTAATCCATATAACCGATTAGTTTTAAACCCTTTTATATCCGTAAAAACACCACAATATCTAAATTCATCCTCTTGTCCATCTGTATTTGTAAAAGTGAGCCACATAGGTAATTCTGTTCCAGTAAGCCATCTGGAGATTTTTCGTAACTCATCTCTTGATATTTCCATTTCTTCTGAATCATTGCTGTGTTCAGATTCCTCTTTTACTATATGCACTTCAAAAGTCAATACATCTTCATACTCAGCTCCTAAGTGATTTACTATAGGTCTATATTTTGTTGGTTCGCCTTTAATTAATTCTCTGCCTAAACCGAATGTTTCTTCGTTTATATTATCCAACTCTACGCTTATATATCCAAAATCACTTAGTTTTTGGTTGTTGAATGTAAAGTCTTTGCATAATTTAATCAACTTATAATCCTCCTTTGTGCAATGATTAATTTATATGCAATTTAATTTATTGCATAAAAAAGAGACACCGATTATCCAGTGTCTCTTGAAATATATTTTGTTATTATTTTATTGTTGACTTCGAGTTATTCTCTTCCGAATTTCCTTGATATACTAAACCTAATATATGTATATAAATTCCATAAATTCAATTTAAAAGGATAGCCTATTATGTAGTGAAAAGTGGTGCGATATTTTATTCCATGACCATCACACCACTTAACAATATCTCGCATAAACAACTCATTACTTTGGACAACGGTAGAAAACATACGAAAATTTTCTTTGTCTGTTTCAGTAACAAGATATAGACAAAATATGACGTTGTAATACTGTATTAATACAGGTTCTGGTTTTTCTAATAATTTAGGTTCACTCATAGGTTAATACTAGCATATAAACCATAAAACATCAATTAAAACATCATCAAAACATCACCTAAGTTTCTTATATTCATTAGCCAGTTTATCACTGGTGTATTTATAAGATTTTTCTAACAATTCCTTAAGATGTGGAAGAGCATCCTTGTCAACATTACCCTCTACATTGAGAAGATTATCATAATTAATAGTTACATTTGAAACACTTTGTTTTGCTAGGTTCAAAGGTGCTCCCACTCCACTTGACAAACTACTAGAAGCCACTTGTCTATCAGCTAATTCATGAAGGGCAGAGGTTTGAGCTTTGTTGAATACATTAGTACCAGCTTGCATTTGCATTAATGCACCACCAGGAGTAATCATTACCTCACTACCTAATCCATCTTCATCAAAGAAAGCAAGTTCATCACCAGTGATACCACCACGTCTAAATCCAGATAGTTGGTCAAGTCTCAACCATCCCAAGTCACCACTTCCTAATCTATTTCCAGTAGAAATATGGAATGGGAAAGCAGAGCCAGGATTTATCTTTGTTACATGAACCCTGCCTCCAAGATGCCAATTGCCCCAAGGATGAGCACCAGCAGAGGTATGGAAATATCTACCATGTGCAAAAGTAACCTGTTGTCCAACACTTGGAGTTCGAGGGCCTTGAGGTTGAGAAGGTGGCGGTGGTGGCGGTGGCGGTGGTGGTGGCGGTGGTGGTGGTGGAACAGGTCTAGGTGTAACGGTTATGGTACATCTTGCGGTTATTCCACTTCCATCAGTAGTAGAGCACGTAAGAGTAGCACTACCAGGTCTTACACCACGAACCGAACCGCCTGTTATTGTCGCAATAGTGGTGTTACTAGAAACCCATGTTACAGTTCTATTTCTAGCATCAGTTGGTCTAATACCCACAGATGGCAATGCAACAGTACCACCTTCTTGAACACTGACAGATGTTCTACTAAGTGTTAATTCAGCAACCAAACGATTAGTAGTATTTGGTGCTGTTGCCAACTCCCTTTCAATTTGAGCATGATTAGAGTTTGTAGTGTTGGAAGTATTAATATTGCTTGCGGTATCATCTGGTCTGATTTGGTCTTGTGGCCTTTGAGCACTGTCAGCAACATTTTGCGTACCTTGTTGTGTGCTTGCGTTATTCACAGCAACATTAAAGTTATTACTTCCAACTAAACCTGTTCTATCAATAATACTACTTATTTTACCAAACGCTTCGCCATACATTCTCACAACATTGTTCAGCATATCAGCGATAACTTGTTCTTGCCTTTCAACGCTGTGAGTAATGCTGTACATCATTTCCTCTAACGCTTCATCTAGGTCGGAGGCCATGCGGTCTAATCCACGCATCTTGATTTCAAATTCTCGGTCACTCTTTGTTTTATCAAGAGCTTCTTCTGCGTTTCTAAGTTGGTCTTGAATGCGTTTTAACTCAGCTCTAGCACTAGCATTATTGACTCCTTCTAAGGCTGCTGCTTGTGCTCTTAAAGCATTGACATCTCTAGTTTGTGTCCTAACTCTATTGGCGTAGTCATGATAGTCTTTCATGTTACGAAGAGCATCCCTACGCAATCTAATATTATCCTGCAGAGCACGATTTTCATTTTGCATTTGAGTCTTATAGAGATTGATTAGTTCATTCCTATAATCATCAACAGTACCAACAGAATCACGAATAGCACTTAAGAACTCTCTTTGACGTTCTTCGTATTCAATAGTAGAGATAAGACCGTTTCTTAGCATCTCGTCAAGCTTTTGAATCCCTTGTGTATATGTTGCTATTTGCTGTTTAGCTGTGGCCATACCTTGACCAATTAAAAATACATTAGCCAAACCACTTTCGGTCATAGCACCTGACTTATCAAAGAACGCTTCTGAGTTTAGTAATCTCCTGAATGAGTCTATTTCAGAAATAAAATCATTCATTTCTCTTACGTGCCTGTCAAAGTGGAAGAACTCAGCAGCAAAAATTTGGTCACGGATTCTTTCTATTTCAATCAAAGAAGAGTAGATATTAGAGTCGATTTGAGCAATCTCTCTAGCCAATTCTTGATACCTAACAGAATTAACATTGTAAAGATTTTGCTCTCTGATTTTAGCATTTCTTAAATTACGCTGTTGATTAATAGATTGACTTTCTTTGTTGATTTGTTGCTGAAGTTGATTTCTACCAACAAACTCATCTCTAGCCTCAGCCAAAGATTGACCATTACGAAGTCTTTCAATTCCTCTTGCAAAACCATCAATAAGTTGTTGTAGTCTGTCAAACTCAACCCTACGCAATCTATCTTCAAGTTCTATCAGAGCCTTAGCAGCCTCGTTAGAAGCAGTAGTAAGGTCATTTATTTGTTTTTGACCTTCATGATAAGCAATAGAGCCACGCTGAATATAACCTTGTCTTACCAAGTTATTAAACTCATTCTGATAATCAGTAAGTTTTTGCAAGGCTTGATTGTAAATAGTTTCTTGTTGCCTTAATGACGCTTGGATTGTGTTGATTACATCTCTGTCGATTGCACTATTACCCAAGGCATCAGATAGACTTAATCTTGAATCATTCAATTCAATAATAGACTCCCTAACACCTCTAATGGCATTGTTGAAATCTAAGATATTAGTCAATCGTTGTCTTGCTAATTCTATTTCTCTATCTCTCAAATCATCGAGTAAATCTAGAGCGTCTTGAGCCTTGTCGTGCCACTTTTTAAATTCATTAACTCTAGTTTGGTCATCTTCAGATAAATGTCGAATATCAATTGCTCCGTTAATGACTTGATTTTGAAGTTCTTGACTTAAGCCAGCCCTTTGAGCATAAGACTGTGAGTGGGCTGTATAACGCTCGTAAGCTTGCCTTGCGGCTTGAATCTGCCTTTGAACATTAGCTAAAGTTGTGCTTGTTTTTTGTTGTGCCTGAGCAAGACTAACAGCATTTTTAATTAATCTTTCTGACCTTCTAGTTATACGTTCCAGTTCACGCAATCTTATTTCTATAAAATCAAAGTAATCAGCCAGTGCCTTTAAAGCATCGCCTGTAGATTGTTGGGCGGCCTGAACTGCTTTAGTAGCATTATTGGCGGTGTTTACAGCTTGTCTAGCTTGGGCGGTTGTAGTATTGTTGGCTGTAGTGCCAGTTGAGCCAGTGATGAATCGACCTCCACCAGATGCACCTACACTATTATAAGCATTTAGCATAGCATGAGCAGTTCCATCGGCATATGCAACTCTACCTCTGCCATTACCACCTAAAATTTGACCGTGCTTAATTAAATCAGATGTTTGCTTATGGTTGAAAACTATATCACCTTTTTTAAGCTGTGCAATATGAGCTGAGCCATTCAACATCATCCAACGACCATCACGAACAATTGATTCATTTCCTAACTCATTAACTAGAGCGGCTTGGGTTTTGTTGATTGTAACGTCTGCTCCTGAACCCATACTATAGGCTGGTGCGAGACTTCCAGATGCCAATGCTCTAGCAGAACCAGGTGCGAATGTACCAGATGCACTAGCTCTTGTTGTAACGTTTTTTGTAACATTAAGAGTAGTTGACATCGCTGGAATAGATGGTAGTGAACCTAACGTTAAGTTTAATCTAGTTGATTGTGTAGGCACTTCTTCTATGTTACCAATGGAGACATCTGCAGTTACTTGGATTGGTTCTTCTGGAGGGATTACTTCGGCTGGTATTTGAACTGGTTCGCCTACTGATATATTTTCCGTTGAAGGTTGTTCTAGTTCGGTAGGTACAGGCACAGAGGCATTAGAAGGAAGAGCACCTAATACATCTACTGGTGTAATTGGAGTAATGAGAGGATTAACAGGAACTTCAATAGGTTGCACTTCCTGAGCAGCTATATTATATGGTCGTAGAATTTCCACTTCGGCAGGTAATGTAAAAACTTCTCCAAATTCAGTATTAATTCCTACAATATTACCCTGTGCATCAAACTGAAGAGTTGCCTTGTCCTGCAAAATACTTTCTAAAGCTGCATCAACTTCAGCCCTGTTCATTTCAGGTGTTATTTCATATTCAATATTATTAAATATATCAACAAGTTCAGTTTGAAGCTCTAACTCGTTGGTTATTTTAGCTTGTATTTCAATTAACTCATCAATATTTTGTGCCTCTCTTAACCGTTCATATAAACCTTCGAGTCTTATATCTGATTGAAGCATCAAAGTAGGAATTTCAATACCAAGTTCTTCAAAAATTGACTTTCCGTTATTAACATAACTTCTCAACATAGCATTGTGTTCTGCTCTTGTTTCGGCACTAACGTTTCTGCCCATTTCTTCAATAAAAGCACTGCTTTCTTGAATCGCTTGTCTGGAAATTGCTTGGTCAAATTCTAACCTGATTCTTATGATATGTTCGTCAGATAGGTTTTCCCAATCTCCATCATAAAGCTCATCGATTAATCTTTCCCAACCTTCAAGACGAGCACCAAAAGCATCTTTGGCAGCTCCACTAGACATACTATCATATATACTTTGTAGTCCATGAAGCGATTGAGTCATTTTCCCAACGGATTCAATAAGTGAAGTCCATTCAATATCAAAATTATAATCTTCTAATCTACCCAATATAGATTCAAGCATAAACAGAGGGATTCCAGTTTCTCTTGCCGCCCTGGCAAGATTATCAATTTCAATAGACCAATTGCCGAACTCATCTTCACTAGCAAAGTTAAATTCGCTAAGAATGCCAAGAGCACTTTCAAGTCCTTGAGTTGTAGCATTGCCATCCTCGTCAAAAGTGTTAAATCTTTGCCACATTTCATAACCAGCATCAAAATTGGCAATCATGTCTTCAATGCTATCATTGACAGCTCCAAGTGGCGATATAAGTCGTGCCATTGTCTGAAAGCCTTCTTTGCCGACTAAACCTAAGTCTCGGTAATTTTTGGCTTGGCTTAACAAATCGCCCATTGCAACAAAGTTAGCTCCAGCGTTTTCAGCATTCATGGCTTCCCTAACATCATCTAATGTTATGAAGTTCATAAAATCTCTAGCTGATTCAGCCGCCCTATTTGTACTATTGTGAACCTCATTAAGAGCCTCAGCTAAATCATAAGCACTTACTCCAGCAGCTTCTAAGTCAAGTCCAAGTCTTAGAATAGCTGACGTATCAATATTACCTGCCGAATCAACAAGTTCACCAGCTCTAGCAAGTTCTTCCAATTCTCTGCGAACATGACGTATGTCTTGTCTGCTAAGAA
>JGI20163J15578_10000899_pt1 | contig 12392 bp, 11 predicted proteins | sample TergutCu122P1_FD_15578 | JGI IMG/M metagenome (IMG submission 15578)
CTTTCGCTAATGAAGTTCTTTTTCCTATGCGGTAGAACTCTTGCGCAAGCGCAAAGGGGCGGTAGAACTCTTGCGCAAGCGCAAAGGAGTTATACCTTCATAAGTTATACCTTCATGAGCTCGAAATCTCGCTAAAGAAAAAGAACGACCTCGCATGGACTCGAAAGAACCTCGTCTCATGCTTTCGGTCAAGTATATGAATGCAATCCATAGAGTAGGTTATTTACTCCAATCCAAGTAAATAGAACCAATCCTACTCCAACAATGGCCAAAATAGCACAGCGCCTGCCTCGCCAATCCTTACGCAAGCGTTGGTGAAGATAGATGGCATAGAAAATCCAAGTAATCAAAGACCATAACTCCTTAGGATCCCAAAACCAGAATCTTGACCAGGCATCTGCTGCCCATATACTTCCTGAAATAATGGTAACGGTGAAAAACAACATTCCAAACACAATGGAGCGATAAGACATTCGGTCAATCTGTATCATGACCTTACTCTTTTCATCTTCACCCTTTTTTAGCATTTGGAGGTATTTGATTCCTGCCACAGCCGCAACCGCAAAGGCGGCATAGGCCACAACTCCTGTTCCTGCATGTACAAAGAACCAGGGAGAACGTAGAGCTGGTTGAAGGTCGTGAATGGCCATGTTACGAGTAGCAGCAAAAGCCATCATCAAAACAGTAGCTGGCATCCCTACTGAAATAATCCAGGGCATCTTGGACTTGGCTATAATTACGATAATTGCAATCCCTAGGGCAAAAGCCATAGAGTATTCAAAAGCTCCTCTGATTGGAGCAGCATTGAAGAAATTCAAATCCAATAAATCGTACTTTGCCCACCACCGCCACACAAAGTACACCACATGTGCAATGGCAGCAAGAATAAATAGAACAAAAGCAATCTGCTTTAATTTTTCATATTTAAACCCGTTGCCTGTAAAATAACCAATTACAGCAATGACATAAATTACTAAAACCACACTAAACAGTACATGCATTATAATTCTATCTCCCTTTTATTTTTTTCTTGATCTCTAGTCACAGGTTTCTCATCCCAATTGTCCCTCCCCTTAGCAGTAGATGCATCGCTTGGAATGTCTTTTTTGGCAGAAGCAGATTCGTCACTAAGAATGACTTTTTTGGCAGAAGCAGATTCGTCACCAGGAATGACTTTTTTGGCAGTAGATGCATCGCCAGGAATGACTTTTTTGGCAGAAGCAGGCTCATCGACAGAAATCTCCTGTTTGACAGAAGTAGGCTCATCGCTGGAAATGTCCCTCTGATCAGAAGTAGATTCACCAGATTCTTCTGGAAGTTCTTCTCCTTCATAAAGCATGGCAACAATCTCCATCTCAATTCCCGATGATGCATTGCTGGTGATCTTATATCTGTTTCCTTTCAGAACCACAATAGAAGGAGTAAAGTAGAAGGCAAGAGCCAACCCAACCATGAGTAAAACAGCAGCAATAATCAGTAGCACTGGGAAAGGCTGAGGAGAAAAGCTCACTCGTATGAGGGGATAATGTGTCATCTCATTAAAATCAAATCGAATATTCCCAACATGCACATGAGTACCTGGCACTGCCGTTTGATGTCGATGTCCATCTTCATCCATAATCATAAAGTAATAGAGAGGGTCAGGGAATATAGGAGCGTCATAAATCAGAGCAACGATTTGCCCTGTATCTTCGTCAAGCCGCCATCCTTGAAAAACCGTTTCAAACCATATGCCTGTACTGCCATCTACGGTTAAAAAAGAACGCTCCGTCATGTAGAAGTGGTCTGAATACCCTGTTTCTATATCTGTAGCAGTAATGCTTCCTGCATAAAAATGCTGAAACTGATAAAAAACATAGGAATTAAACCGAAGAGGAGCATTCACTCTAATCTCCTGAATGCCACTAGAGCGTCCATCAGGGGCAGTTACCTCAATGACACTGATGCTTTCTGTTCGCCCAGTAACAGGGTCTTGTCTGGTGAAGCTAAACAAATGCAATGTAGACCCATCTTCAAATGTTGCCCTCTCACCAGGTATCAGAATCACATCCTTTGTATAATTCAGAAAAAGTACCGCTCCGCCAAACACCAAGATCATTAGCAAGGAAGCATGAACCACTGCAGAACCGAAATATCCCCAGCGATTTTTATAGTATACCGTCGCCTCCCCTGTATTCAATTCACGATAACGTTTTTTCTGTAAATACTTCCGAAGAAGAGAAACTTTATCTTCATCTAATTCATCCAAACGATACCCCTCTTCTGGAACTTCAAGTGTACGAGGCATTAGCTCTCTTAGAGCCACAACACGAGCGATGGTTGCTGTAGCTAAACTAAGACCCAGAAGAATACAAACCACAACAAAATACCATTGAGCGAATATACGATGTAACCCTAAAGTCAGTAGTAGCTCTCCAAAGTTTGGATAGTTTTCAATATACCAGGAATCTTCAAAAGTTTGAGGTATCAATGAACCTACCACGGAAAATCCTACCACTACCAATAAGAGAATAATTCCGAACTTCATAGAACGAATGAAACTGTATATTTTTTTCATAAGTAGAGTAAAAATCCCTTCGTATTAGTGGTGGCTTACAGGGGCAACATTTACCCCCATAAGCCACCCAAAAAAATCAATGACCGATCTTTTAGATCTTTTGTTTTGATTCGGGAACCTTCTTGAACACCCTTGTTCGTCGATTCCTCTAGAAGCCAATATCGTCTAATAGAGCTTCTACTTCATCTGCATAATCCCAACCGTATTGAATGGTAGCGAAGATAAGTCTGCTGTTGTGAACCCCGTTGGAGTTTTCACTTACTGCCCAGTCCCACATGAATTGAGCATTACGGAAGGTGTACCTGATCTCATCTAAGGTATCTTCATCAAACTCTCCGCTATCAACAGCAAGTACCAAACGCTCCATTAAGTCTGCCAGATGATTACCCAATCCGTGTATTGCCGGATAATATTCTTCTTGAATTGCGGCAATCTCTGCCAATATATCATCATGACACACAGAACAGGTACTAGCAATCAACTCTGGATTCCTTGTTGGGCTTGTGAAGTGATGGCTTCTGTATTCCACCCCATCTTCACTTACAGCATCTGGCATATGACAGTCTGCACAGCTAAAGGCCATGGTAGGATCAGGATTCAAACTGTTGTGAATTGCCCCTCTGCTGTATACGGTTTCAAATTCTGGATGTTGAACTTTAATCTGACGGACACCACTACGTGGATTCACATAATCTGCAAAGGCAAGTTCACCACAAGCCATTGTTGCAACGTTATTGAAATACCACAGAACATCTGTAGGATACATGGAATTCAAACCATCCGTAGCTGGAATTACAACCTCCCAAGTGGTGTTGTCAAAGTGATACTCGATGTGACATTGAGCACAAGCCGCACTTGAAGGAGATACTCGACCAATGTCTGGAAAAGCGGTATGCATATAAGCGTGCATTACTCTTGGCTCGCCAGGCTCATTGCCGTGACAGTTGAAACAGCTTACAGGCTGGGTCATCAACTCACGTATCTCTTCAAAAGGTGTGGAGTAGAATTCAATTCCCATCTCTTCTGCTACTGCTGGATAGTTTGCTGACTTACAAGCAAAACAGTTGGCACGAGCTCGGAAAGGATAACGCCCTGTTTCATCGGTGCTGTACATAGAGAACTGATGAGCTCTTGGACTATTGTATTCCAATGCGAAACCAAATCCTTCAAACAATACTCGTTTATAAGGATTGAGATCCAAATAATGTTTCACTTCGAATCTGTCGGCTCCAAAGTATGAGGCTACAATCTCAGGATGCTCCTCATACCACTCTTGCGCACTGATGACTTGAATACCAACCCCACCATGCTCAGGTACTGGTGGCATCTCAATGCTAGGAGCAGCCGGTGCACCATTGCCGCAAGCAACAAAAAACATCATTGCAGCAATCACAAAAACCATACACACTAGTTTCTTTTTCATTGCTAGATTTCCCTCTCTTTCTATATAAAAGATGATGAAAAAACTATGGTGACAACACTATAGTAAAAATAAACCAAAATTACATAAAATGGCAAAAAAACGCCAATATCCATTGAAAACTGAATATCTTTAGCTACATTTTACGTGATTTTTATTTTTTTTCCGTTGTTATAACCACAAAAGAACTTTCTTCTCCAATATTTCTTTCAAAGGATAGACAATAGTTCCATTGCCTTTTTTTTCAAAGTATGCTATATTGATTCCGCGTTTAACATTGATTTCTTGACAAACTAAGAAAGGTGGTGCCACTTCATGTACAAGGTCTGGTATAATACTTTGCAAAAGGTCTCTCTCTTTGAAGGTATCGAAAAAAATGAGCTTGATGCTATTTTACATTGCATTGGCGGAACCATAAGAAATGTACAAAAAGGTGAGTTTTTGCTTCTGACAGGTGCAAAAGTAACACAAGTGGGAGTGGTTCTTAGTGGTGAACTTCACATCATCTCTGAATGCTTCGACGGTAAGCGCTCCTTGAGTGGCACCCTTATCTCTGGCTCTTCCTATGGGGAAGCATTATGCTGTGCTGGCGTCGAAAACAGTCCTGTTTCTGTGGTTGCCAAAAAAGCTTCCACCGTTCTCATGTTAGATTTCCCCAAGGCATTGCATTCTTGTCCTGACACTTGTGGATTTCACGAAAAGCTTATTGTGAATATGTTACGCGTTGTAGCAATCAACAACCTCCATCTGCAGAATCGGATAGAAATCATGAATATCAATTCTGTTCGTGGCAGAGTTTTACATTATTTGGAATCTTTTGTTCCAACTCAGGGGCATAAGATTACAATACCATTCAATCGGGAGGAAATGGCCAGTTATCTGGGGGTAGAGCGTAGTGCTTTGTCCCACGAGCTTGCGAAAATGAAAGCGGACAACTTAATCGATTACAGAAAAAATCATTTTCACCTTAAGTTATTTGACCAAAAATAGACGACTAAGATAATACTAATTCCCTATTGTACTTATATCATCTCAGAAAAAGAAACAAGGAGAGGAGAGGGCAATTCCTCACGACAATGATGCGATTGACATCGTCAATCTTCTTGAATACCGTGTCTCCATGCCCTAAAACTTATGAAAAAGCGTCTTTTTATATATACCCTGTCCATCTGCATCTTTTTTTCAGCTTGCTCCAGCTTGGGACATTCTGAGAATTTAGAATCCGCTGACTCAGAACAAGGTCCATCTAGTGCTTCTCAAAATAATGATTACCAGCATCATGAGTACCAGCGTTTCAGCGTAATGTTTTTTGATGTGTTTGACACCATCACTGAGTTGGTGGGTTATGCAAGAAGCCAAGATGAATTTGATTATTTTAGCATGGAGATAAGAGAAGAACTTAGACGACTTCATCAGCTCTTTGATATCTTTAACGAATATCCAGACATTAATAATATGTACACCATTAATAACTATGCAGGGATTGCTCCTGTAGAGGCTGAACCTGTGATTATAGAATTGCTTCAATTTTCTATAGAGGCATACCATCTTTCAGAGGGTTTGCTTAATATTGCCATTGGTCCAGTCACCAATATATGGCGCCAAGCCATTGCACAAGAAAAACTCCCCTGCTTGGAAGATTTGCAGTCTGCAGGAGAGTTCATCGATATAAGTAATTTGATAATTGACGAAGAGATGGGCACTGTATTCTTACAACAAGAGGGCATGTCTCTGGACGTAGGTGCCATTGCCAAAGGTTTTGCCATTGAACGTGTGGCACAGGCCGCCATAGATGCAGGATTCACTTCCTTTAGCTTAACGGTAGGTGGCGATGTGCGAGTGACTGACGGACCTAGAGGCCACCGTGACACTTGGAATGTAGGGGTATCCAATCCTGAAGGTGGAGATGTACTTGACATTGTCTCTGTAACCCATACTTCTGTTTTTTCTAGTGGTAACTATCTTCGGTATTTTGTGGTAGATGGTGAAGTATACCATCACATCATCGATCCTGGCACTTTGATGAGTGCCACCTCTCATCAGTCTGTCACTGTGGTGTATCCCCATGGTGGGATGGCAGATGTTCTCTCTTTGGTTGCGTTTATTCTGGATACCGATGAAGCCATGGAATTCCTTGCAAGCTTTGCAGCCCAAGGGATGTGGGTGTTGCAAGATGGAACAGTGGTTACTACGCCTAATTGGAGTGAGGCGGATGGATTCTAACGACTGGATATTGCCAGAACTATAAGAGTTCTATCATCTTGAATACCCACTCTTTCGGAGTCTCTATAATAGAATTGTCGTTAAGACATAAGCACTTCGGAAACATATCATCCATACCAGAAAATGTTAGGTGGGAACCACTCATTGCTACTGTAATATCCTTTTCATTGGCAATCCTCAATAACCATTCAGAGCAATTTTCACCCATAACTATCAAGTCTAGGAATGGGTCACCTAACATATGTAAACAGATTAAAGCCTTTACTCCTCCAGACAAAGTAATTGGGGGAATTTGTCCTAAAATTGGGCTGTTTATGCAATTTGGTGATATTACATCTGAGCCGTCGATGTCCTTTACCATTTGAACCACAATAGGATCAGCAAACCAGGATTCATCATAAGTATTGTTAAAATAACTATCAACACTTAACATTGCATCCTCATGAATGCCAAAAAACACTTTGAGCATCTCTATTCCTCCCCTTTCACTTGTAGGCCTTTAATCATTNCTTTAACTTCTATCAACATTTTCTCCGAAAGAAATATTTTATCTAAGGACTTTTTATTATAAGCCACACCGTACATCTCATCTGAAGCTATCTTTAAGATATGCTCATAGAAACGTTCCCATGTAATATATTTCTTTGAATCACAATAATTATAAGTCTCTTTTAACTGCTCCACGATAGCTGGATTTTTTGAAAACATTTTCGTGCTTAACAGTAACCACTCAAAACTTTCAGGAGCAAATACATGAACGTTAAGCTTTCTTAATTTCACCATCTGACCAATGTAGTTTCCGAAAGCAGCACCATCAACAATAGCACACACTTTTTTATTCTCTTTCACATATGATAACGCTTTTCTTGGCACATTGCTATTTCCATTGGCAGAGACAACTTGAACCTCTGCATCCTTATAAGCCTCAATTATGAACTCAAAGCCACTGTTTAAATCCTCGGTAACTAAAATATCTGGGATAATATTTTCCCATTCATCTTGATAGATTACATTTGCAGTGGTTATTGCAGGAGTGCTTGAATGATTGGTTTCAAATTTCAATAAAGCGTTTACCGCAAAAGGAAGATTGTTTATCTGAGGAAACACTCTCCTACTTATAAACACAAGGTAGCAATCCGAAAGAAGAAAATGCTCTGCAAACTCTTGCGAATAAAGATACCGAACTCCTTCGTCCACAAAAATAATGGTATTCTCCAATTCCGAAATGAAACTTTCCCATCTTGTAAGTCCATCAAAAACTTCTATGTTACAATCACTCTTTATGATAACACCTGAGTCTTTACCATTTGCTTTCCAATCACGCAACAAATTTATCAAGTACGTCTTCCCTGAGCCACTATTTCCCTGGATAACCGTGATGCTCCGCTCTATGGATAAGTCATAACTTATTTTGTTGTTTTTTACAACTAGATTAAACTTTCCTTTCATTGCTAACCACTCCATACCTTTACTTCTTATTCCATAAGTTTACCACCTCTTAATGATATCATAGTAAACAAAAAAATCATAGAACAAAATCCAAGGTTAATACTCTGATATAAAAGAAATTCAGGAAAAACACTACAAGCCATTTGACTGTGTTAACCTCTGCTTCTAGCCACGACTGGCAACCATTCTTCGAAGCTCTTCCAAGCGGAGCAACGCTGTGGTCGGGTATACAATATCCGCTTCTGCAAGTACCCCTTCATCTCCTATTCCCACAGCAAACATTCTTGCTTCTTTAATGGCGGTGACTCCTGCTGCTGCATCTTCTATTCCAACACAATACTCAGGGGCAACTCCTACTGCCTGAGCTGCTTTAAGAAACACTTCTGGATCTGGTTTGGATCTGGCTACTGTAGCAGCGTCCACAATATGGTCAAAATACTCCATCACTCCCAAAGACTGGGTTACTGTAAAGGCATTCTTTGAAGCAGAAGCCATGGCTATCTTTAGGCTGGCCGCTTTTAGTTCTTTTAAAAATAACAGTATTCCAGGTAGTAAGTCATCTGGCGTTACCTGCTTAATCAATTCCACATAATGGGCATTCTTCTTGTTGGCCAATCGCTCTTTCTCTTCAAGGGTAAAATCATCCTGTCGATTGCCATGATTTAGAATCAACTCCAAGGATTCCAATCGGCTTACCCCCTTTAATTTCTCATTAAAATCACGGTCAAAGGGGATTCCTAATTCCTCTCCCAGCTGTTTCCACGCTAAGTAATGATACTCCGCTGTATCTGTAATTACTCCGTCAAGATCAAAAATCACTGCTTTTATCTCACTCATTCTCATATCTAACTTCTCCCACTTAGTTATTATTTCCTTTTTGCTTCCTTGCAGTTCACATCGCATCAAAGAGCTCACCTTAAGGCTATAGCCCTTTCTAATGCGGTCTGAACTGTAATTTTCATGTTACCTTAATTTCCAAAATCTTTCAAGTTATTATTGAAACATTTCGGAACACCCTTTAGAATGGAGTAAAGACACCCTTTTTTCAGGGTGAAAACAATGCAAAATGCAAAGAAAGGCGAATCATCATGGCTACTTTAAAAGACATTGCTAAAAAAACTGGCTTCTCCGTTACCACCATCTCCAGAGCTCTAAATGGTTACTCCGATGTTAACCAGATTACCAGAGAGGTTATTCACCAGGCGGCCAAGGAACTTAACTATAGCCCTAATGTACTGGCTCGCAGTCTGGTGATGAAACAATCTAAAACCATTGGATTCATCGTGGCAGACTTAAAAAAAGAAAGTGCCAAAGACAGCTTTATGTTCAGCTCCCTTTGTGGAGTTTCGGATGCCCTCTCCAGCACCGATTACGAGTTTGTTTTATTGGGAGCATCCACTTCTAAACAGCAAAACAAAACCTACCAACAAATCTGTGTAGAGAGGCAATTAGACGGAGTCATTATTCAAGGCATTCAGGCCAAGGACTCTCTTCTGCAAGAGATTATTAGCAGTGATATTCCTTGTGTTTTGTTTGATCTACCTATGGAAGGAAAAAACATTGGTTATGTAACTTCCAATCATCAAGAAAGTACCGTTGATGCCGTGAAATATCTATGTCGCATGAATCATCGGCACATCGCCTATATGAATGGGACTCCTGATGTTTATGTGAGTGAAATGCGAAGAAAGGGTTATGAAATTGCTCTTTTGGACGCAGGCATCGAAGTACGTGAAGAGTATATTGTTAATGGTAACTTTTCGGAGAAGATGGCCAAACAAACTATCATTCCTCTCTTGCTTAATCATCCAGAAATCACTGCTGTTTTCTGTGCCAGTGACCTGATGGCATTGGGGGTTTTGCAAGCTGCTAAGAAGCTGGCCATTGGAGTGCCAGAGGAACTATCCATTATTGGTTTTGATAATATTATTCTCTCCCAATACGCCACCCCTCCTTTGACCACCGTAGGTCAATCCCCCTATGATTTAGGGCTAGCTGCCGTTCGGATGGTGATCAATCTTATTGAAGGAAGAAAATCCCCTCCCTTCATTGAAACAAAAAACGAATTAATTCTTCGAGATTCTGTTGCTTTTTGTGAAAAAAAGTAGAAAGTTATTGCTTATTGAAAACGTTTCGGGTAAACTGAGGTTAGAATTATGAAACCCACAGAAAGGATTCTAACTTATGACTCATCAAAACTTACAATACAACACAGGAACAGGTTCTTTGGAAAATTGGTTAATTACAGAAACTGTGTTTGATCCCGATTTATTAGGCAAATGTGAAGCCATCTTCTCCTTAGGAAATGGTTATATGGGACAGCGAGCGGCCACCGAAGAGCGATATGCCTTTGAAACTCGCAATCTGTTTGTTTCAGGAACCTTTAACAAGTTTGCAGACAACGAAGTTACTGAGCTACCCAACGCTCCTGATGTGCTATGGTTGGACTTAAAATTAGACGGTCAACGCTTTAGCCTTGAACGAGGTAAGATTCTCCATTATGAGCGTACCCTCAATATAAAAGAGGCCACTCTTACCCGTCGCCTCACTTGGGAGGCACCTAACGGTCAGAAGTTTGATTTGGCTTTTTATCGTTTCATCTCTTTGGATGATTTGCATGTGATTGGCCAAAGGATTGAAGTTACTCCCTTGGATTCTGACCTTACTCTTTCTATACTTTCAGGAATTGATGGTCAGGTAACCAATAGTGGTGCTCAGCATTTCTTAGAAGGAGAAAAACGTTTTTTTGATAACCAATATATGCGAATGGTTCAAACTACCCATGAATCCAACATTGATTTTGTGTTTCATACTGCTCACACTTTCTCTTGCGCGGGTAAAACCTTTGAACCTAATCGCCATATCTGTATGGATCGGCGTCGCATCTTCTTGGATTACGAAGGAATCAATATAAAAAAGGGCAACACTTTGGTTATCGAGAAGATTTCCAACCTTTTTACCAGTCGTGATAGACATTGGATAGATAAACCTTATGATGTAGAACAGTTAAAATCAAATGGACTTGCTCATGTAAAAGAGATTCATTCTCTTGGCTTTAAAGGACTCTTGGAAAATCACAAAAAGGCTTGGCAGGAAAAGGTATGGAAAAAAGTTCCCATTACCATCACCTCTACTAACCCTATGGATCAGTTATCCATTCGCTTTGCGCAATTCCACCTTACGGGGATGACTCCTGCTCACGACAACCGCATGAATATTGGGGCCAAGGGTCTGTCCGGAGAAGGATACAAAGGGCATTGTTTCTGGGATACAGAAATATTCATTCTACCTTACTATATGTACACCAATCCCAAAGTGGCTAGAAGTCTGCTTGAATACCGCTATCTCTCTCTTCCTGGAGCTCATAAAAAAGCCAAAGAAAATGGCTATCAGGGAGCCATGTTCCCGTGGGAATCTGCCTGGCTTGCAGACGGAGAAGTTACTCCAGTGTGGGGAGCAGCTGACGTAGTTACTGGTAAGGCCTCCAAGATTTGGAGTGGCTTTATTCAGTACCACATTACTGCTGATATTGCTTATGCCACTTGGCAATACTATCAGATTACAGGGGATGAGGATTTTATGCTCCAATATGGTTATGAACTGATTCTGGATACCGCCAGGTTCTGGGTATCTCGCCTAGAATGGAATCAGGAGAAGGAAGAATATCACATTAACGACGTGATTGGTCCCGATGAATACAAAGAACATGTGAACAACAACGCCTTTACCAACTATGCCTCTCACTGGAACATTAAAAAAGCCATGGAGGTTTATGATTTCCTAAAAGAGCATCAAAAAGAGTTATTTGAGAAGTTGAATCTCAAGTTAGGTTTGGAAGATACTTATAGAGCGTGGATGGATAAGGTGGATAAGATCTATCTTCCACAGCCAAGAGAGGACTTAGTTATTCCTCAAGATGATACTTATCTTACCTTAAAAACCATCGACTTAACCAAATATAAACAACAAGAAACTGTTGGTGGCATTCATAGAGATTACAACACGGAACAAATCAGCCAGATTCAAGTTTCTAAACAAGCAGACATTATGGTTCTCTTCTACTTATTGGAAGATTTGTTTGACCAGGATGTGAAACGAGCCAACTGGGAATATTACGAACCAAAAACCCTTCACGCTTCTTCCTTATCTCTGTCCACTCATTGTGTACTGGCCAGTGATATGGGTGACAAAGAGTTGGCTTACCAACTGTTCCTACGCATTCACGGCATTGACATGGGTCCTAACATGAAAACCAGTGATCACGGACTTCACGCGGCTTCCCTAGGAGGGCTTTGGCAATCGGTAGTCAATGGATTTGGTGGGGTGAGAATGCATAATGGCAAACTTCGAATCTCCCCACAATTGCCGGGGGCATGGTCAAGGCTTACATTTGAAATTAGCTGGTATGGAGATATCTTGGAAGTAGACGCTACGGATGAGGAAGTGATTCTTACTAAGAAAACCAATGTGAATGACTCCATTAAGCTGGAGGTTTATGGCGAAGAAGTTGAATTGGTGGAACAATTGAAAGTGATCAAAACCTAGGGTGAGAAAATTCCTGAACAGGTCTATTCTTTTGAACAGTTATCCTTATAATCTTTAAAGGGTAGCGAAGCACAATTGGCTTCGTTACCCTTTTTTGTTACAATCTATTTATCACCGCCGATTCTGAATCCTGCCATAAAATATCGATTCAGTACCACATAAAGGATTAAAATCGGAATCAGAGAAATGACCGACCCT
>JGI20163J15578_10000900_pt1 | contig 12387 bp, 12 predicted proteins | sample TergutCu122P1_FD_15578 | JGI IMG/M metagenome (IMG submission 15578)
CGTCCTTACCAAGGACGCACTCTACCTACTGAGCTACGGCAGCAGATGCGAGTTGTTCTCGCAACATTAGTACTATACTATATCACTTTATGATTGTCAATAGTTTTCAAAGCAATTTACCCTGCAAATTTCCGGCCTTGACTTTACATCTTTGCAAAGCATTATCAATCGCTTTTGGGGTCTTGTCCAGAATCTCGGCAATCCTACGATANGCGATTCCTTGGAGGTGAAGGTGAAGCACCTGCTTTTCCAATGAACTTAACTGGCTTTTAAGTTCTCTCATAAACGCTTCTGTGTTTTCTTTTCCAAAATACAAGGTTTCCGGATCGTTATCCTCTTTTGACCCAATGGTATCAATCAAAGGCGGTTTTCGCTCCTCATTTTCCACTTCTTCCGCATAGAGGGAAATATACGAGTTCAATGGTAGATGCTTCTTCCGATTGGAGGCCTCAATGGCCGTATACATCTGCCTCGCCACGCACATCTTAGCAAATCCGAAAAATGAATTCCCACGAGAAGGTTCAAAATCCCTCACCGCTTGAATCAGTCCAATCATGCCTTCCTGAATCAGGTCTTCGTTTTCTCCTCCCAGAAGGTACATGGTTCGTGCTTTTTTTCGTACCATAGCCTTGTATTTCACCATCAGAAAATCCATGATTTCACTATTCCCTTGACGTAAATCCAAAATCAACTGTTCATCGGTTTTTGTATCGTAATCTTTCATGCTTTTCTCTAATCTCCCAGAATGAACCTCCCCGCAGCAGAGACTACGAGTTATCAAATTTGTTGTTCGCTATGCTCACTGCGTGGCAGAGACCACGGGGAATGAGACCCGCACAGATTCAAGTGCGCCTCGGGCGTACTTGGTCGTGATTCACATCAGCTTTGCACATACCGTGTATGTTACATACTTTGTATGTTACATACTTCGTATGCAATGCTACATAAAAAGTCAATCTTCGTGACCTCTCCTATCCGCCGGCGGCTATAACGTAAGAAGGAGATTGTACCCCTCCTCAGTGAAGTTTGTTACCAACCACCTACGCTGCCGCTTAGAGGAGGGGTCATCTCATTCTCGGCTATTTTGATACACTCCGTTGTCGTACCACCTCATAAGCCAACACACCGGTTGCGACCGAAGCATTCAGCGAGTCAATCTCTCCCTGCATCGGAATCGCCGCAACCATATCACAAGTTTCTCGCACCAAACGACTGACCCCTTCCCCTTCATTGCCAATCACAATTCCCATCGGTCCGGTCAAATCCAAATCATACATAGACGTTCCGGTTCCATCAGCACACACGAACCACAACCCCTTTTGCTTTAATTCTTCTATTGTCTTTGTTAGATTTGTTACTTTTGCTACGGGAGTATAATTTATCGCTCCGGCTGACGTCCTAGCAACTGTTGCGGTTAAACCAACCGCCCGACGCTTGGGAATCACCACCCCATGCGCCCCGGCAAGGTTAGCGGTACGAATAATTGCTCCCAGATTATGGGGATCTTCGATACCATCTAAGAAAATCAAGAAAGGAGCTTCCCCTTTATCTCTTGCATTTTCCAACATTTCTTCNATNCTCCCATACTCATAAGCAGCCAGATAAGCCACCACCCCTTGATGCTTTCCCGTATCTGACAGCTGTCCCAATCGCTCTTTGGTAACAAAATTTAANATCGTATCCTGTTTTTTAGCCTCCCGGACAATGGTACGGATGGGACCATCCTGGCACCCATCCAATACAAACACTCGATCCACCGGCTTCCCGGCCCGAAGAGCCTCTATTACCGCATTTCTTCCTTCAATAATAGAAGTGGCTTCTTGCTCCTTATTATTAAAACTGTTTTGCTCCATCTAATCTGTCGCCTCCACATCTTCACCGATACTGCTTTCCAAACTATCCAGACCAATCTTCACTAAGTCCAGTAATCTTTTGTACTCTTGTTTTAAATAAAGATATCCCAGCAACGCCTCAAATCCGGTTGCCCGTCGATAATCGGTTATCGACTGATTCTTCGCCGGGGTTACCGTTCTGGTATTGCGCCCGCGCCGATAAATGGCATTTTCCTCTTCCGTCAAATGTTGCTGAATGGTACGCATCATCAATGATTGAGCGGAGGCTTGGACATAACAACTGGTTCGCTCATGTAATTTATGAACCTGCCGATTCCCTTCGCTTAAAATCTTGTGCTTGACAAGCACATCAAAAATAGCGTCGCCAATATAGGCTAATCCCAGAGGTGAATAGGTATTGGGGTTCATCTCCGGCAATCCAAGAATCTCTTGCATATAATGACAGAACTCACAATTTACGCTTTTTTCCATTTAACTCCTTCGCGGGTATCTTCTAAAATAATTCCTTTACTCAACAATTCATCACGGATAGCATCCGAACGGGCAAAATCCTTTGCTTTTCTCGCCTGCTGCCGCTCCTCAATTAACTGCTCAATCTCTGAATCCAACAATTCGGCTTCCTTATTCACCACCAGCCCAAGAACATCGGTTAGATTCTCAAACACCTGTAAAACCACATCCAAAAATGCTACCGAACTGTCCCCATCCGCCGTTTTATTGGCAAAGGTAACTAATTCGAAGATAGCGGTAATCGCATCCGCCGTATTAAAATCATCGTCCATAGCCTTTTCAAAGGCCGTCACAAATGTGTTTGCTTCTTCTATTTGAGCAGGCTCTTGTTCTTTCAAATCAACCGATTTTGCTGCATTTTTTAAGAATTTCAGATTCTCCACGGCCGTCAAAATCCGCGTCAATCCTGTTTTTGCCGCCTCCATCAGCTCCTCACTAAAGTTAACAGGACTACGATAATGAGCACAAAGCATAAAGAAGCGGAATACTTGCAAATCATACTTTTGGGCTATATCTTGTACCGTAAAGAAGTTTCCTAAAGATTTAGACATCTTTCGACTGTCAATGTTAAGGAAAGCATTGTGCATCCAATATTTGGCAAACTCCACACCATTGGCCGCCTCACTTTGGGCAATTTCATTTTCATGATGAGGGAAGACCAAATCCTCTCCCCCGGCATGAATATCAATCTGCGGTCCAAGGTATCGTTTTGCCATGACCGAGCACTCGATATGCCACCCCGGACGTCCACCACTCCAAGGAGAATCCCACGCCGGTTCACCTTCTTTTTTCGGCTTCCATAACACAAAATCTAAGGCATCTTCCTTCTCTGATTCACCGGTCACCTGTAATGAGCGACCGCCGGACTGCAAATCATCCAGATTCTTATGAGACAACTTGCCATACTCGGCAAACTTTCTAACCCGGAAATACACTGTACCATTCTTTTCATAAGCATAGCCCTTCTCAATCAAATCCTCAATCATCTCTAACATCCCACCAACTTCTTCGGTGGCTAGCGGATGAGTGGTGGCAGGCTTGACATTTAGCGCTTCCATATCTTTCTTGCACTCAATAATATAGCGGTTGGAAATTTCCTCGGTGGATACTCCCTCCTCGATCGCTTTTTGAATAATCTTATCATCAATATCGGTGAAGTTAGACACAAAGTTCACCTCATAACCCCGGTATTCAAAATAACGTCGCACCGTGTCAAACACAATCATCGGACGTGCATTGCCAATGTGAATGAGATTGTACACGGTTGGTCCGCAGACATACATCTTTACCTTCCCTGCTTCTAAAGGGATAAATTCCTCTTTTTGTTTGCTTAAAGTATTGTAAATCAACATGAATATACTCCTTATCTTTCTTGGTCAGCATACAGCTCATCCTAACCTATGTATTTACTTTTCTTATTACACCAGAAATCACAGAAAGCTGTACCAGCATAAATGACTAGCCATTTTCACTTTTGCTTTCTTTCACTCTCTCTTCCAATTGCTCCACTCGTTGTTGTAATCTTTCAATATCTTGCAAAACCGGATCCGGTAGGCTGACATGATCCATTTCTGTTCGTGGTATTTTCTCATCACCTACTTTTACAATTCTGCCGGGAACCCCAACAACCGTACAATTCGGAGGCACTTCCTTTAACACCACCGAACCGGCACCAATCTTAGAATTTTCACCAATGGTAAAAGACCCCAGAATCTTAGCTCCGGCACTAACCATTACATTGTCCTTCAAGGTAGGATGACGTTTCCCCTTCTCTTTTCCGGTTCCTCCCAGCGTCACTCCCTGATATAGGGTGACGTAATTGCCAACCACAGCGGTTTCTCCAATCACCACTCCGGAACCATGGTCGATAAATAATCCTTTCCCAATTCGCGCACCGGGGTGTATTTCAATCCCCGTTCTTCTAGTCGCCCATTGACAAATGAAACGCGCCACGAAATAGCATTTTCGCAGATAAAACTTATGAGCCAAGCGGTAAGCAAGAATTGCTTTAAAGCTTGGGTATAGCAATACCTCTAAATTTGATTTGATCGCCGGATCACGCTCGCGAATTACTGCACATTCCTCTTTAATGTAAGATATAATTTTCATGGTGCCTCCTCCTTTGCTTTTTTTATAGATTCTCTCTCACTTACATCTTCGTTTCTCTTCATAGCCATCACCATACTACTTCCCTTGTCCACAGCCTTGACATCCTCCACAATCTATCTCACCCTCAGCCGGTGTTACATCAAAACTACTGTAATTAGTGATTTTCTCCAGAGCACAAATGGCTTGAGCCGCAATGCCTGCTCCTGCTCCGGTGAATCCAAGTCCCTCTTCGGTGGTGGCTTTTACGTTTACTTGATCTGAGTCTAACTGTAACACCTGCGCAATATTTTCACACATCTTAGAGCTGTATAGTTGCATCTTTGGCGCTTCTGCAATGATTGTTGCATCTATATTCTCAATGATAAAATGATGTTCTTCTAATAACTCCGCCACTTGGCGTAATAATTCCAGACTGGAAATCCCTTGGTATCGCGCATCACTATCGGGGAAATGCAGACCAATATCTCCTAAGGCGGCGGCTCCTAAGAGGGCATCCATTATGGCGTGGACTAATACGTCCGCATCCGAGTGTCCGGCTAAACCCATTTTGTAAGGAATGGTCACGCCGCCAATTATTAATGCCCTATTCTCTTCTAGCTTATGGACATCATATCCTGTACCTACTCGCATATATTTTACTCCTATATCTTTATCTATTACCTTTTTAATAATATCTGTTCGAGAAAACTCGTCAAATTTCAACCGGTTTAATTTCTTTAGTATCCTTATCGTCGATTTCTGATTCCTTATCTGCTACCTGCTTTGCTTCTATTTCTGTTGCTTCTACCTTATCTTTTGTACGTTTTGAGTTTTTTGTTTCAACCTTTGCATCCTTTGCCTTGTCCTTTACAACCTCTACATCCTTTGCCTTATCCTTTGTGCTCTTTGTTTTTTCTTTCGCACCCTTGTCCTTGTCTCTCGTATCTATTGAATCCTTCATCTTGCTTATTGTGTCTTTTATTTTATCCTTCACTTCACCTATCTTATCATCTTTTTTACTTGGCTTGCTTTCTGCCCTTCTTTCCTTTTCTTTTTTTAACTTTGAATCCTTTTTTCCTTTCGAATTCGTCTTACTGTCGGTATCCTTCATTTTTTCATTCGACGCTGTATTCAAAGCATCGTCCATTTCAGCACCATCATCTTGTGGCTTCAACTCTAATAAATCCGTCGCCAAACCACCAATCACACCTTTGTGCGGCTGTTGCCGCAAATGTTGTATTTTTTCACTCATCGTTTCTTCTCTGATAGGCTCTTTTTCCGCTGCTTCTTCTACAGAGTCTTCCTCAATGATTTCCCGAATCCGAATCCTCTCTGCTTGCATACGGGCAATTTTCTTTCTTACTACAACCCTTGTCTTTGCATACAATTGAATAGGCTTTAGAAAAATCCATAAGTACACCACAACAAATAATACGCCCACCCCGATGAACAATGATGGAGAAACTCCATGCCAAGTATCCCCTTGCCCTTCTCGCCCTTGCATCTGCGTAAGCATGGTGACTCCAAGATAAATTAGATAGATACCGCCTACTATTTTAAAAAATGAACCAACTTTTCGCTTCATTTCGCTCCGCCCTTTTCCTATTGATGATACATACTAAATATAGCACAAAATAGTGTTGAATGAAAGAGTAAACGACCGCAAAAGTGAAAAGGTGCATTTTGCACCTTTTCACTACTTTAATTTCCATATTGTTTATTCCCCACTAAATTATCTCTTCATGCATTTCCACAATTCATGGTAAGATGATTTTGTACCACACTCAACGTTGCAGCGTCACAGAAATGCACACTCTATTCCACAGTAATTCTTTCACTTACTACTATGGATATAATATTATCCGGTGAAGCTTTGGAAACTCTGCCGGCTGTAATAACAGATGATATAACGCCGGGGATTGCACCCGGGCCTATAACCACATCAAACTCAACAGCCCTTGTCTCAGTTCCATATAGTCGCAAGTTGCCTAACCTTACTTCTAAGTTACGACTTACAGCATTAAAGCTATGACCGCTTGAGCTGATTCCACTTGTATTTCGTGGGATATTGCTTCTTACTTCATCACCATTGTCGTTTTCGGAAATCAAGCGTACACTGCCTGGTACAAAGGTGATACCGTGTGGCAATGTGTTAATCAATTGGATATGTTCAGCACGTTGGCTATCTTCGCCACTGTTTGTGATTTCTACTCTAAGTCTTACTGTGTCGCCAACCAAATGCCGGTCACTGTATTCAGTAGTTATATTTTCCAACTCTATTCCTCCACAAAGGGAGATTGGACGATCAATCTGGATATGTATGATAGATTCTTCACTCTCCGGCAGACCGGCTTCTTGCTGGGTAACCCGTATTTCATCGTTTTCACCAAGGGTTACGCCCGGCGGAATATCTACATACCACTGCAAGTCTCTGCCTGTTACTGTTTCCAATTCAGTGCCATCCGGTAATTCTACACGTATGATAGCGTCTTCGCTGTTTCCAATACCTGAGATCCTTGTATCAGTATGGGTAGAAAGACTAATAACAGGTGGGGTGGAAGCAAGGGCAATACCGGCTATGAAATGTGGGTATGTGCTCATCTGGAGTGGTGTACCTTGTAACATTTTAACTGTCCAAATGGTTTCAAAGTCCCAATTAGCACCTAGTTGTGTAAAGGTTGTTTGAGTGCGTAAGTTTCTGGTACTTTCACCTATCAAACTTCCTCGCAGAAGACCCACCGGATTCATCGCTTGGATACCGGTCATATTTTGCGTACTTACTGTGGAATTTCGTGATACGTCTCGATCATAAAAGTTTATTCCACGGGCCCGCAATGAACCGCGTACTCGACCCACGAATGGATTTATCCACCGATTACCGTAACTCAAGACTACACCGGTTGAGTACACATTTTCAATGATTGGTCCGGAACTGGAGACTCCTATGAATCCACCAATGCTTTCACCTCGAGAATGTCTTCCCCTAGAGTACGTGGTGCGACCAAGTACAAGTCCTCTGGCAAAGGAATCGTTAATAAGCCCATTTTCCAAATTTCCTACAAAACCGCCAACGTCTACATAACCGGTGACATTTACATAGGAGGCGCTGTATGCAACGATTGTACGATCTAATGTACCCGCCAAACCACCGGTACTGCTTCCCGCTAAACGATTGCCTCTGATGGCAATAACAGAATCAGGTTCAGGATGTCTCATGTACAGCTCGGTCATGCCATTGTTTCCATAAACAAAACTACCAACGATTTGAGCTCCTCTGGTCCAGCCTACCAAACCACCAACTTCCCTGTTTCCGACCACCCCGTCATGGCCAACCTGAACGCGAACACCTATTATAGCTGCTCTGTCTGCGCTTCCGGCCAAGGCACCAACACGGTTGAAGCCACGTACTCCGTCGGCTCCAACTTGTATCTTTAGATCCATAACCGTTGCCCCTTGGGATAATTGACGGAACATACCTTGATTATTAGTTCTTGGATTATTCACCACCAGATTGGAGATTGTTCTGCCATTACCGATGAAAGATCCCTGGAAGTTTGCGATAGGGCTCCACGGTCCGGTTAGGGCAATGTCATTTGCCAACCAGTAATTACCTCTTCTTGAAATGGCTCTTAGCTGATTTTCCGTGGTAATAACACTATAACCGGGCGGTGGCTCATTGGGAACAAGATTGTTGTACGCTGCGATAAGAGTATGCAATGCTCTGTTAACCTGAGTCTGAGTGGCAGAAGGATTGAAGTACGTCGCTAATCCATCCGCATATGCCATTAGGAAAGGCACCCAGCTAATGACAGTGAAATTAGAACGATTCAAGGTGTTTACCCCGTCAAGTTTTTCGCCAAGTGCGATTCTGTCTACGACCCCGGCAAACTGGACAGTTAAATCAATTGTTCTTGAGGCAGTTATTCCATCCAACTCAAAATCCAAGGTAACAGTTTCTTGACCCGGTCTAAGGGCCATAAAACTCACTTCATATAAAACTGATTGATGCCTTGTTTCATTTTCAGTTATTACAAAACGATAGCAATCTCTAATCGGATCAAATTCCACTTCATGATCCCAACTGAAAAAAGATATTTCGTGAGCAGGGCGTCTCATCAGATGTACTTCCACCAGCTCACTATCATGGCTCACCGAGATATTACCAACTGCTGTTTCGGCATCAGTCACAAGCACCGTCATACTCTTGGTTGCCCCTCTGCCAATGGTCAACCGGGTTGGTCCATTTGGATGGAGATTCAACCTTGGTTGGTCTGCTCTCCATATCTGTCCACCGAAAAACGGATTAACCGTATAAACATGTAAGCCATGCTCTGATGAAATCATAACGCGAGCACCATAGTTATAAGGGTCACCAAATCCGTTTACCGTTATCGGTTCAAAATTTTTACCGTCTTCACTTACATACAAGTAAAATCCGGCATGTTGGATACCACCAAATATTTCCGAACTAATAGCCAAATCTTCTACCATACGGACAGCAATTTCACGAGTAGTATATTTTTCGTGGTTGCCTATTCCTACTTGCCCAATTACATCCATGATAACGTCTGTTAATGCGCGAATCTCTGTTCTGAATTGTTCTGTTGGCAAGTGCATCGCTACAATATCCACAAGCCCTTCTACAACTGCTCTTTGTTGTGCATAAGTCACAGTTTCTATTGCCTCGGCGGCTAGTAAATGTGCATCGACGGCTATAGCTAAAGACTCAAAGTCAATTTGACGAGAATACCTTGCGAACATATTATGGATATCATTCAAAGTAGGCTCTAAATGGTCAACCAATGTATGTAACGAACCTTCAATAAATCCTCCAATACTTAAAACATTTGCCAGGCCATACATTGGATGGAATGAAGTCATATTAAATGTGCCAACATACAACCTGCCCTCATGCTCAGACATCCACCAGGTATATTGATTTGAGGATGTGTTGTGGCGATCATCAGGTTCCAGAGAAAATCCTGCTCGTTGATTCCCCACATGAGGAATCGGATTGCCTTGGTGGTCAACAGCAACACGTTCTCCTGTTGTATCCCCCACAACCACTTCCCAATTACCATACCGATCAAAGCGGTAAACTTGTGCCGGAGTAAATATGTTACGCAAAGTATGTCCTAAATCCCCTCCCCGAAGACCGGCTCGAAGCATTTGAGGAGAATTAGCAAATGTAGTTACGTACACATATTCTTGTTCAAAAGATGTAGACAAGAAAGGAGACGCGGTAGCATTTCCGGGAATACCCATTCCAAATGGATATTTGGCATACGATCCCCCAACAATGTGTTCATGAGTGTAACCATGTTCCCCCGGCGTAACTCTAACCACGCGGAACCCTCTGGTGTAGTCAAGATCCAACTGCTGCCTAGTTGACCCCATAAACATATATATTGAGTCATTAAAGGTAATCATATCCCACGTTCCATCATATTGCGTCAATCCAAAATCAAGTACACAAAAAGCAAAATCCCAGCCTACCTTGCCGTCCCCTGAATTAGGAGTCAAGTTTTGAAGGCCACTTCCATCCGTTGAATATATTCTAGTGCCAAAATTACCAACGTACATTCTGTTATCTAAAATCGTAACTGAACGGAAATGGTCTCTTGTTCGACCGAAAAGAGTTGCCCATTTAATAACTTCCGGTGTGTCACCGGGTCTAAAATCTGGTGAAAAGCGTAATATTGACGAGTAATTAACAACTTGCGTATTGGTGAATCCACCCAATACATACATATATCCGTTAAATTCTATCATCCTACGAAAACCACTTAAAGTGGGATCGACAAACACCAACTCCCATGGAGCATGGGGATCCGAAGCTCTCTGTCTATAGATTCGCGCCGCCATATCCAGCGTGGGTACAGGAAGATTGGTCATTGGCAACAATCTAAGAGCCAACTCCATATCTAACACATCTGTAGTGTCCATCACTAAATTTGTTCCGTGGTTTCTACTGATACCAACCCATAAGTAATCCCCGTCAGTTTGGCGGAATAGCTCCCCGGCCCATGCATAGCTATTTTGGCGCCCTACCGTGGGATTTGTATCAATGCCGTCAATAATCCCCGCGCCTCGCCTATCCGGGTTGGTAATTTTCTCAGCCCCATAAGCCGGAAATACCTCAGCAATACCGGCAAATACAAACAATAATGCCAAAACCATCGCTAGAAACTGCCTATAATACACCCTCTTCTTTCTCATAGATCCTCCTTTGTCTTGATGTGCACTCACGGAAACTCCCTTGCCCGCATCCTTACGGCTGATTTTACGTCGGTTGCGCCCAAAGAGTTTCCGAGAGCTTGATATGCAGATAGATACATGATAATCCCCATTCCTGCGCTGTTTGCATCTTCAAGATGCAATACTTAGCTTGCAAAGTTGCATAAAAGTTTGACGCACGCTTGCTTTGTAAGCGTTGCGCAAAACTTGGGTGTGAAAAATCTATTTTTCACTCTGTACCTATCGGCAAATGTTTAGTTACGTTTTACTAGTTCTTAGTTGATTTTTACTCTACATAACGAATTGCCTTTATTCTATAGCATTTGTTTTATTTTTGTCAATGTTTTTTTAAAAAAATTTATCAACTATCCTTCTTCTGCCATCGCAAAATTATTCCCTTTTATTTTTACTTTTACTTTTTAATTATCACTTTCATACATTTCCACAATTCAAGGTAAGATCATACTCATCATAACCCTTATAAATCTTTGCTACATGATTTTTAAAGGAAAGTAAAAACCGCCATTATTCGTAAGTAATGACGGCCGTGCATAAAAGCATGCTAGAAAGCATTTTTTCTGCTTATATTATACTTTGAAATTTCCGGATTTTGCAACTGATTTTCGAACGATTTAGCAATAGAAAATAACTTCGTAAGCGGGATAACATCGCTTTCTTTATATTGTAGTTCGAAAAGCAACCAACAAGTCAACCAAAAACTCGAAAGGAAAAGTTCGTTTAAATATGCTCTCTTCTTATGCTCCTCTATCCTTTCTCGCTTTAATACTAGCAACAATATCATCAACCGTGATATCCTTCAACAATTCCTCTCGCTCTTGTGTATAATCGCCATAGCCACTTTCAAATTGCCTTATAAATATTGCTGTCCCTGTTACCCCTAACTCTCTACTTAAAGCTTTGAATCCTTCTTGCCTTATCATACTTAAGTTATTATTCATTGTACAACACCTCCATCAACCATACTGCAGGGTTTAAAACCTTAACCGTCACATCTGTATTTCTCGTTGCATTTATCAACTTCTTATCCGTAGTGAGGAAAACATCAACCCCTTTGAACTCTGCACTTGCTATATGCAATGCATCAAAAGGTTTAACACCTATTTTTTCCAACTCCCTTGCTGTCATTCAAACCTCAACCTCGGTAGAGTTACTTGGTAAAGTGATAGGTCTTCTTATGTTAGCGGGATTGATAGGAACGCCGTTTGGAAGTTGGTTGTTCGGGGTTCTATTTGAATGTTTTGGCGAAACTCCTTGGGTTGTTATGCTTCCCGCTGCGCTTTTAGCAATACTAATTGCACTATGGTCACGAGTGTACTTCAAGAGTGTACCGTCCGAGCCAAGAACGGAAGGGTGATTAAAAGTGCTTTGGAATGTTATCAAAAAAGACTATTCGCTCCTATTCACTCGCATGAATCCTTTCCGGTGTACACAGCAATAGACAAGCATGCGCTTGTCTATTGCAGTAGCGGAAACTGGATTCCGTGAGCGAATAGGAGCGAAGCGACTGCAATTTCGCGAGATGTCAAATCCTTTCCGGTGTATACGTAAACAAGTCTTCCTGTGGAAGACTTGTTGCAGTAGCGGAAACTGGATTTGAACCAGCGACCCTACGGGTATGAACCGTATGCTCTAGCCAACTGAGCTATTCCGCCATATGTAGTTAGATACCATCAAATCT
>JGI20163J15578_10000901_pt1 | contig 12352 bp, 5 predicted proteins | sample TergutCu122P1_FD_15578 | JGI IMG/M metagenome (IMG submission 15578)
CCCCCATCCCAATCCCCGTTTTCACGAGGACAGGCTCTTCCCCCGCAAGCGGGGGAAGGAGGCGCGTTACCTCCGTCGCTTCCTCATGACAGGTCAAAACGGCGGCGTTTCGTCATCCTGGGCGAACAAGGACGGTTCCGCGTCACGGGATCGTTGCGGAAGCGTATGCCGGTGGGCGCGTTTGGCGGCGGAGAGTTCCGGTTTCTTTTCCTCGACAGGAGGGGGCGGCGGCGCGGCTTTGCGCGCTTCCTGGCGCTCCCCCCGGCGCATCTGCGCCAGCCGCGCCCGCTGCTCGTTGCTCAGTTGCGCCAGCGGCGTTTGAAGCAATGCGGCGGTTTCTTGTTGTTGCAACTGCTGCCGCCAGCGCGCCAGCGCCGCTTCAAATTGCGACGCCAGGAGTTCCGGCGACAAGGCCTGCGTTTCGGCGGCGGCCAGCATTTCGGCGATCAGCGCGTGATGCGGCGTTCCGGTGAAATGCTGGATCAAACCGGCGACGGAGAGCGGCGCGTGCGTATCCCGGCAATAGCGAACCACCTCGTTCAAGGCCAGCGCCTCAGGCGAGCGCGCATCGGCGGTGGGGATCACATGCTGGCGGGCGAATTCGGGCTGCTGAACGACGGCCTGCAACAGTTCACGGATCAGTGAGGGCGCACGTCGGGCGGCGCGGAAGGGCGTTGGAAAGGGCGTCGTTTCGCGTCCGCCGCGTTCGGGGAAAGGCGTGCCGCCCGAAGCGCGCTTCGTCGTTGCCGAACGGTCATTCAGCAACGCGCGCAATTCGGATTCGGGCAGCCGCGTCAATTCGGCCAGTCGCCGACGCAGCAACGCCGCCAGCGCGGGCGCGGTGACGGAAGAAAGAAGCGGTCGCAACGCATGAATCAACGCCGCCTGACCTTCCGCGCCGTGCGGCGGATGCTGCGTCATTTTTTCGGCGAGCAGGTATTCGGACAACGGGGTGGCGCGCGCCAACGCTTCTTCAAACGCCGCGCGTCCGCGCTGGCGGATGAAATCATCCGGGTCCAGCCCGTCGGGCAAAAAGAGGAAGGCCGCGCGTTTGCCGTCTTGCAGGGTCGGCAGCGTGTTCACCAGCGCCCGCCAGGCGGCCTGCTTTCCGGCGTTGTCGCCGTCGAAACAAAAGACAACGCTGTCAGTCAGCCGATAGAGTTTCTGCATGTGGATGGCGGTCGTTGCCGTGCCCAGCGTGGCGACACAATAATCGACACCGTGTTGCGCCAGCGCCACCACGTCCATATAACCTTCGACGACAATGGCGCAGCCCTGACGGCGAATCGCATCACGCGCCTGATGAAGCCCGTACAACTCATGACCTTTGGAGAACAGCGCCGTTTCCGGAGAATTCAAATACTTCGGTTTGCTGTCGTCAACGACGCGCCCGCCGAAAGCGATCGTGCGCCCCCGCGCATCGTGGATCGGAAACATGATGCGATGACGGAAATAATCATAGCGGTGACCTTCTTTCTGAACCACCAGACCGAGCGCGTCGAGCGCGGTCTCCCGATAATCGGGAAAAATCTGCTCCAGCGCCTGCCAGGCATCGGGCGCGTAACCGATCCCGTAACGCGCCGCGATCTCGCCGGTCAGCCCGCGCTGCTTCAGGTAAGCGATGGCGCTGGGCGTCTCGCGCAACTGTGCGCGGTAAAAACGCTCGACCGACTGCATCATCGCGTAGTGGTCGGGCGGCGCTGGTTTGTCGCGCTCCGTGTAGGTGTGCGGCACCGCCAGACCGGCGTCGCGCGCCAAATCTTCGATGGCCTCCGGGAACGTCTTGCCGGAATACGTCATCAGAAAACCGATGGCCGTACCACTCGCGCCGCAACCGAAACAATAGTAAAACTGCTTCGACGGGCTGACCGAAAACGACGGACTTTTTTCCTTGTGAAACGGGCAACAGGCGACATAATTGGCGCCGGTTTTTTTGAGCGGCACCAGACGGTCGATCACCTCGACGATGTCGATACGCGCCAGCAAGGATTGAACGAAGTCGTTGGGGATCACGGTGGCAGATGTCAGATGTCAGCGATCAGATATCAGATTAACCGCAAAGAACGCATAGAGCGCAAAGAAAAAATCGGCGTCATTGCGAGCGCAGCGAAGCAATCCAGCCCGTAGGTCGCTGGTGAGCGCAGCGAACCGCGACGGGTCGGCCTCACGCGAAGGCGCGAAGCCGCGAAGAAAAATTTCCCCTCTCCCGCTTGCGGGAGAGGGGGGGGGGAGGGGGGAGAGGGGGCATTCCACGCAAGGGCGGGTTTCAAACCCGCCCCTACGGAATGGCCCTTCTTTGAGCTTTCGTGCCTTTGCGCGCGGGATTGCTTCCCGCCAGGCTTCGCTCGCGGCTAAAGGCCACTCGCAATGACGCCATAGCCCATGACGTGGCGCTTGCGTAGATGCCCTCCCCTTCAAGGGGAGGGTTGGGGTGGGGATGGGGTTGTCAAGCATCGAACAACTATATCAGGGATTAAGGCAAAACGGATTCCTGACCGCGTGAGACCGACTCGTCGCGGTTCGCTGCGCTCACCACGACCTACGCCGTGCCCTCTGAATCCACGCCAGCGTCGCCATGCGCCCTTCATCGCCCTGTCGGCGGTGCGAAAAAAACCGTTGCGCGTCGCTGTAGGTACACCAAGTTCCCCCGCTGATTTTCGGGATTCCCAGACGCCGCAGCCGGAGCCGCGCCAGCGCGGCCAGATCGGCATGCCATTTTCCCGAAACTCCGGTGGGAGTGAAACAGGAAGCGGTTTCAGCATCGCGGGCGGCATCGAAGGCAGCATAAACATCCTCGCCGACCTCAAACGCGGCGGAACCGATCGCCGGTCCCAGCCAAGCCATCCATGATGTTGCTGGAGATGACGACACAGCGGCCATGCGCCGGACGGCGTTTTCCAGTACGCCATCGGCCAGGCCGCGCCAACCGGCGTGGACGACGGCAAGCGCAGAACTGTTTTCACAAGCGATGATCACAGGCAGGCAATCCGCCGTCAGCACGGCGAGCACGACATCCGGCGCACAGGTCACGGCAGCGTCGGCGATCGGCGGCGATTGCCGCATCGCAGCAACGTTGGTGGCGCGATCCACGTTCACTACGTCGATGCCGTGCACCTGTTGCAACCACAAAGGCGGCGTCGGCAGAAAATGATGCAAGTCGCACCCACGCTGCGCGAAAGCGGATTCAAGCACCGCGCCTTTGGCATGTGTTGTAGGCGGCCAACAAACCTCTCCCCTCTCCCCTTGCGGGAGAGGGGTTGGGGGAGAGGGGTAGATTAAAACCCCATCCTCATTAACCCATTCCCACCCTAAACCTTCCCTAGAAGAGTCTGTCGCAAATCCCCCTCCCCCGCTTGCGGGAGAGGGTTGGGGAGGAGGGAGAATTGACCGCCGCTCCCCCTCTCCCCTCTCCCCTTGCGGGAGAGGGGTTGGGGGAGAGGGGTTTTTTTCACCCCCTGACGCCCCCGGTAAAACCCTGGTGGTGGTCAGCACGCGGACGCAAGGCGGCAGCTCGTGCGCCTTCGGCGTAATGAAGAAAGTTGTCGGGGGAATGGGGGTAGAAGTGGGCATGAAGAAAGAAGTTGGTTGGTTAAGGTGAAAGCCGCTCGTGTCGCCAATGCACTTAAACCCCAATTGTAACAAGCGCGGCGCATATCCCCCTGAAGCCGCAATCCGGGATGGGCGACAATTCCTTGCTTTTGTTGTGGTTTTTGCCTATTGCATTCGGTGTTTTTTTACTCTAGCATGTCACATTGTAAATAACGCGAAGTAAATCTCCCATGTGGAGGAAGAGGGTTGTGATGCAGGGCGGTTTTGTTTTCAGGAAACAAACGGCGACCGGAAGGGTGCGCACCGATAGCGTCGGTGTGCCTTCCGTGTGTACGCACGCCCACAAGACTGCACGCCCCCTCCACTCCGCACGGCTGGGTCGTGCGCGCGGATGGCTTCACATCGCTGCGCTTCATCGCGAACGTTCAGCATCTCACAAAAGACAAACACAGCCCTGCTTCCCGTCGGGAGGCGGGGCGGTTCTTTTTTCCCCGTCGTTTTTTCTTTGTTTCTCTTAAGAGGAGTTTTCTCATGAAGCGTTCCTTACGTCACCTTTGGGGCAGCCTGGTTCTGGCTCTGGGTGTTCTTTTCTCCGCGTCGGTTTTTGCGCAGGCAACCGTTACTCACGATTTCGATAACGGCGCTTCGGCAACGCTGCAAACCATTGACGGAGGAACCGCTACCTCTCTTGGGCCTCCCGGAGGCAACACCAGCAACTCCCTTACGGGCAACACGGTGACGCTCGTGAGCGGCACGGTGAGCAAGGTTTACGGCGCGAGTAACACGAGCAACAACAATACTGTTTCAGGGAACCATGCTCTTATCAAAGGTGGCACGGCGACTGGTGCTGTTTACGGAGGGAGCGTGAATAGAACCAGTGTCTTTGCGGCCACTGACTCTGCTACGGCCTCAAACAATACTGTGATCATCGAAGGAGGCACACTGAACGGCGATGTTTACGGCGGGAGAGCGAATATCAGCGGCCTGGGACTCAGTTTAAGAGCCACCGCCTCGAACAACACCGTAACCATCAAAGGCGCTCCGACCTTTGGCTCAAGCGTTCGTCTTCACGGTGGGGTGGCCGCTAGCAGCGCTTCCTTTATAGGTGCAGCATCATCCGCCGGCAACGCCCTGGAATTCAGTTCCATCGGACTGAGCGTGATTGGCGTCGCCAACTTCCAGACCATGAAGTTCTACCTTCCTGAAGGTTTGGCAAACAACGGAACGATGCTTACCGTGACCGGAACCACCCGGACAGATCTTACGGGTATCACGTTCGGCGTTGACGCAGCGGAAGAAGGCGGGCTGACCAATATGGCAGTTGGGAACAAGTACACCCTTATCGCGGGTGTGCAAGGAACTTTCACGGAAAAAACCGGCCAACTCCACACCGGCCACGGCTACAAAGTGTTTGTGAATAACAATGACCTCGTTCTGGAAGTGACGTCGTTGCCACCTACCTATGGCATATGGCACAGCGTCACCACGGGCGAAATGGACTTCGGTCAGGCATGCGAGGGTTATGTTCCGATCACCGCGAAAAAAGTACTCGTGAAGAACATCGGCAACCAGCCCACGGGCGAATTGACCATCGCATTGAGCGGCGATAACGCGGAGAGCTTCACCCTGTCGTCCGCGACGATCGACAGCCTTGAGAACTATAAAGAAAAAGATGGTTTTACGATCAAGCCGAATGACGACCTTGACGCAGGAAGCTACGAAGCGACCGTCACTATCAGCAGCGCTGACCAGCGCGTTGCACCGATCTCGTTTACGGTGCGCTTCACCGTTGATGCGAATAGCTACGGCATAGCGCACGATGTTGAAGAAGGCGGCCTTGTTTTCGAGGATGTGCTTTTCGCTTATGATCCGATAGACCCGAAGACCGTGCAAGTATCGAACACCGGCAATGTACACACGGGCGCATTGGCCGTTGCGTTGAGCGGCCCAGGGAACGGCGAGGAGAGCAACTTCACGATTTCTGAAAACAACATTGCCAATGGTATTGATGCTTCCGCTGATGGCGCTTTCAAGATTGCGCCGAAAGATGGTCTCATGGCAGGAACCTACACCGAGACCGTCACCATCACGGGCGATAACGGCATTTCGGCAAGCTTTCAGGTGACGTTCACGGTGGAGATGAGAACTGCCGAATTGTCGATCACACAGACGCCATTGACGGTCTTCACCGGAGACCCTGTGTACTATGAAGCCGTCGTCAAAAACGTTGACGAAGGCTTTTCTGATGACGCCCGTAACGTGGTTATTACCCATACCATCCCGGGCAATATCAGCGACGTTAGCTGGATGTGTGAATACGCCGATGGCAGCAGTTGCGGCGGCGGTACGCTTTCTGGCGCCGATTCTTTCATGGTGACTATCAGCGATCTTCCGCTTGATGACTTCGTGACCATTACCGTCAGCGGCACAGCCGGCAATGTGGCATCCACTGAATTTAAAACCACCACGGCTGAAATGGAGACAGGCACAGGGCAGCCCAGTTTCGCCTCTGCATTCTCTTCGCTTACTGTGATTGCCAAAACCTGGAGCGTATCGCACGACGTTGAAGGCAATCCCGCCAGCCATGACTTTGGTCGGGTAATTCGTGGTTATGGGGAGATCGATCCGCTGACCGTGACGGTGACCAATACCGGCAACCAGCCTACAGGCAATTTGAGCGTTGCGTTGAGCGGTCCGGGGAACGGCGAGGAGAGCAACTTCACGATCTCGGAGAACGGGATTGACGCGGGTCTTGCGGTGAATGACTTCGGCTCCTTCAAGATCGCGCCGAAAAATGGCCTTTTGGCAGGAACCTATACCGAGACCGTCACCATCACTGGCGCGAACGTCGTCGGGATATCGTTTTCGGTGTCTTTCGCGGTGATAGAGCCTCCTGCGGCTCTTGTGTTTGGAGGCGCCTACTCCCGCAAGGAGCACGGGACTGTTGGCACATTCGATCTGCCGATCAATCTGACCGGCAGCATTGAACTCGGCCAAGATATCACGGTGGAGCCTCGTTCCGGAGGATCAAACGGCGAGTTTGACCTGGTGTTCAAATTTGACTACGCCGTGGATGAAGTCATCGGCGGCGTTAATGGCGTTACATTGAGCGGGTCGGGGGCGGACACAGCCGAGGTTGACACTTTCGAGATCAACGACAACGAAGTCATCGTATACCTGACGAATGTGTCTGACGCAACGCGGCTGGGAATCTCGCTGGTCGTCAGCGGGAGAGAAAATGGTGTTGTGCGCGCGTCCAACACGCCGGCCAGCGCGAACATCGGGTTCCTGTTTGGGGATGTGAACGGTGATCGCCAGGTGGACGTGAATGATGTGTTAGCGATACTCTTGCTCACACAATCAGGGGCTTCGGCGGATGAGGATAACTTCCTCAACGATGTGGATGCAAATAATCAAATCGACATCAATGATGTCTTGGCTGTGAGCGTGCAGGGGGGGGGAACCCTCCAGTGAAATAAGAGCGTTTTTCGGGATTCCGTTTCACTCAAGAGAAGAGTTTTTTATGAAGCGTTTTTTAGGAAGTTCTGGTAGGCGGCGCGATGTTCCTGCGTCAATCTTGTTAAACCCTTTGCAAAAGGAAACGATTGTGAACAAACAATCCATATTCAGGCGATTCGCCTCACTACTTGCAGCGCCGTTGATCGCCATCGCGCTGACATTATCGTTCAGCTCTGGCGCGGCAGCGCAGCCGGCGGCGTTTTGGTCCGCAGGGTCAGATTGCCTCGGCGGCTCGTCCCTGGTATTTCCTGCGGGCGGCGGTACGGTGACAGCTTCCCTGTGCGCGAATGGCTTCGCTGCAGGCGACCACATATGCACGTTCACCACAAAGCTCAGTGTGCCCGATGCGGCATGGGATTCGCTGTTCGCGATCGAAAGTTTCACGCGAAATCCAGGCCTTAACAATCCTATTTTGTCGATGGTTCTGCCTGTTGTTCCGCAGGCGATCACCAACACCAGCCCTGCCCCCGGATCTGACTTTGCGGGCATGACAAATGACATTAATGCGCCAATGCCTGCGCCAGCACCAGGAACCTCCGTTTTGTTGGCAACGTATGAGTTAAGCGTAGATGCTGCGGCGGGCGCCGGTCCTTACACGATCAATGTGGCGCAGCCACCCGCTTGGAGCTCACGCATTAGCGTTTCATCATCGGCGACCAGTTGTGCCACGCTCACCCAGCATTCCATCTCCGCAAGTCTGACGCTGGACGAGTCCTCTCTGTCGATCACGGGGCATCCGGGGAACCTGACGGTGGTGGAAGGGAACCTCGCCGCCTTCTCCGTCGTGGTAACGAGCACCCCCGCGCCAACGTATCAATGGCAGGAATTCATCCCGGGAGACACCTGGCGTGACATAGACGTAGCGGCCAACCCCACCGGAGCCACCGCCAACCTGACGGTTCCAGGCGTGGATGGTCGCCATGGCGCTCAGTACCGCTGCGTCGTCTCGAACGGCGTATCAGCTTCGGTGACATCCAACGCCGCGACATTGACGGTGAACACTTATCCGTCGATCACGACGGATCCGACGCCCCAGACAGTGGTGGCAGGGAGTAACGCCACCTTTACCTGCGCGGCAAGTGGCAGACCCGACCCGACGCTTCAATGGGAAGTAGACACTGGCGCTGGTTGGGCTGATATACCGGGTGCAACCAGCACCACCCTGACGCTTAATAACGTCGCAGAGACTATGAGCGGCAATCGATACCAATGCACCGCCAGGAACGGGATAGGCTTGGGGGCGACCTCCAGCCCCGCGATGCTGACAGTGACCGCTGCTCCTGTTGCGCCGTCGATCACGACGCACCCGGCGAGCGTAACCGTGACGGTAGGGGACAACCACACTTTCTCCGTCGTGGCAACGGGCACCGGCACGCTGACGTATCAGTGGCAAGTTTCCACAGACAATGGCGCAAATTGGACTAATGTGGGCGCAAACGCCGCCAGCTATACGGTTACGAACGCCCAGCTTGTTCAAAGTGGCAACTGGTACCGCTGTCTCGTCTCGAACGGGGTACTCCCGAATGCGACATCCAGCGTCGCGATACTGACAGTGAACGCTGCTCCCGCTGCGCCGACGATCACGCAGAATCCGACGAACCAGACGGTGGTGGCAGGGGGCACGGCCACCTTTAGCTGCTTGGCAAGCGGCAACCCCACGCCGTCGTATCAGTGGTACGTTTCCACAGATAATGGAACAACCTGGAATTTGGTTGCAGCCGGTCCAAATGTAGTCGGCGAAAGCACAAACCAACTGACGCTTAATAGCGTTGCACAGACTGCCGACGGCTATCGGTACCGCTGCGGCGCCGACAACGGGGTAAACCCGCCGATGGCGTCCAACGCCGCGATACTGACAGTGACCCCGGCGCCTGTTGCGCCGATGATCACGACGGATCCGGCAAACCAGACCGTGATGGCAGGGAACAACGCCACCTTCACTGTAACGGCAACGGGCTCTCCCACGCCGGGTTATCAGTGGCAGGTTTCCACAAACGGTGGTGGAACTTGGAGCATCATAGTGGGCGCCACCGCCGCCAGCTATACGGTTACAAACGCCCAGCTTGCTCAGAACGGCAACCAGTACCGCTGCATCGCCTCGAACGGGACACTCCCGAATGCGACGTCTGCCGCAGCGACACTGACAGTGAACGCTGCTCCGGCGATCACGTTGCAACCGCAGAACCGGCTCAACGCGACAGCAGGACAAAACGTCACCTTCACCGTGACGGCAACGGGCAACCCCGCGCCGGATTATCAATGGGAAGTTTCCACAGATGGTGGCACAACTTGGGCGAATGTAGCCGGTGCAACCAGCGCGACCTTGACGCTTAATAACGTTGTGCAGGCTGACAGCGGCAATCAGTACCGCTGCGTGGTCTCGAACGTTTATGGTTCTGTGAACACCTTCGCGGCTTCGCTGGTGGTGGGCGTCACGCCGCTCGCGTCAACCGCGTCGATTCCGGTGCTGAGTCCGGCGGGCTTGGTGTTGCTGGCGCTTGCGTTGGGTGGCCTGGCCTTCCGGCAAAGACGCCGCCGTTCGTAAGCGTGATAAATAAAAACGATTAGCAAAAACGATTAAGTAAAAACAGCTTGACCTTAAAACACGGCTCTTCAAGAGCCGTGTTTTTTTTTGCGCGGGCGTACCGCCTGCATTCCAAAAACCATTTAACCGCAAAGCGAGCGTAGCCCGGATAAGCGAAGCGCCATCCGGGGATCAGGAATCAGTGCATAGGTTGCGGTGAGCCTGCGAACCGCAACAAACCGGCCTCACGCGAAGATGCGAAGGCGCGGAGAAGAAAAGCCCCCTTTTCAAAGGGGGTGCCCGCCGAAGGCGGGTGGGGGTTTGAAGTCCTTCTCCTGTGTGCGCTTTTCCGATGCAGGGGTTTAGCGAGCGTAGCCCGGATAAGCGAAGCGCCATCCGGGAATCAGGGATCAGGGATCAGAAAAACTTGCGGAGGAAGGCGGGGATGGGGGCGTAGGGGCAGGTTTCAAACCTGCCCTTTTGGGTCTCACGCGGAGGCACGAAGGCGCGGAGAAGAAAAGCCCCCTTTTCAAAGGGGGTGCCCGCCGAAGGCGGGCGGGGGTTTGAAGTCCTTCTCCTGTGTGCGCTTTTCCGATGCAGGGGTTTAGAAGTTTGAGGTTGGAATGGCTGGATCCCCGCCCCCCGCTTTCGCGGGGGCAGACCCCGCGGGGATGACGGAGTTTTTCTTCGCGGTTTCGCGCCTTCGCGAGAATAAAAAAACCGTCATTCTGCGCGAAGCAAAGCGGAGTCGCAGAATCCAGATACCTATGCTTTGAAGAGGAGGGCTTCTTATGCCCTCTCCCCTACCCCTCTCCCGCAAGCGGGAGAGGGGAACATTTTTCTCCGCGTCTCCGCGCCTTCGTGTGAGGCTGGTTTGTTGCGGTTCGCAGGCTCACCGCAACCTATGCACTTCGCTCGCAACGCCTTTCTGATCCCTGATTCGCGGCTGCGCCTGAAAATTCGCCTTCTGTCGGATTGAAAAGCATAGAGGTCATGGAGATTTGATATGATACAGAGACAGCGACTTTCGCGTGGGTAAGCCCCGCAGGGATGACGCCAGTGAGGGTCGTGTTTTTTCTTCATTTTCGAGGAGATGTGAGTAAAGGGCGGGCTTCTCGGTTCAATCGCAGCAGGAGAAAACAGGAATGAAAACACGATTTCAGGCTTTGTTGTTATGGTTTGCTGTTTTGATGATGAGCAACAACGCTCTGGCGCAAGCAACGGCTTCCGATGCGTTTGCCGCGGCCTCACCAGACATGGAGCTTCCGCTGGTCGCAGCATTGCGCGCTGAATACGGATCAAGCAATGTCACGCTGATACAGGTCAACACCGATGTGTTGCGTACAACCGCCGCTGACGCGCCGGTAACGCTGAACGTGACGCCAACGCTGCGCTTTGCCGGCGTGACGCGCGAAACGCAGGAGCTTGGGCAGGGGCGCTATCTTTGGCGCGGTGAGCTGAGCGGCGCAGGCGACTTGCCTGAAGGCAGCGCAACGCTCGTCATCAATGGCGACAATCTCACCGGTTCAATCACGTCGCCTCAGGGAGACACTTATAAAATCCAGCCGGTCGGTAACGGTGTCAACGCGGTTATCAAGGTCAACTATGCTGAAAAGTATCCCAACCAGGGGCCTCCTCGACGACCTTACGGTGGCGGCACACAGGACACCAAGTCATCGGCAGACTTGGACGATATGCAGGTGGCGGCCGATGGCGCGCCGGTCATTGACGTGCTCGTTGTTTACACGCAGTCCGTTGCGGCTGCCTCGAATGACGTCATCTCGCTGATTGCGCTTGCCGTGAGTGAGACCAACACCTCGTTCACCAGAAGCCAGATCAACGCCAGCATACGCCTCGTCGGGACGATGCAGATAAACTACACCGAGCCAAAAACAGCGAATGGTTTAGCGGATTGGGATCAAATGTTGCGATTTGCGACGAATAATAGCAACATCGCGCAGCAGCGCAACGCTGTGGGGGCGGATCTGGTGGTGTTCCTGGTCAACCATACGGCCTATTGCGGCATGGCCTGGGTCAACTCGAACGCTGCGTATGCCTTCTCTGCCGTTCATTACGGGTGTGCAACCGGCAACTATACCTTCGCCCACGAGATCGGTCACAACCTCGGCGCGGGTCACGACACGGAAACAGATATCAATCCATATTATTCGTATGGCCACGGCCATTTGCAAAGAACCGGCGGTTGGCACACCATCATGAGTTATCCCTGTAGCGATAATCGTTGTCGGACGCGGATTCAGAACTGGTCAAACCCATCGGTTAATTACGGAACTCATCCGACCGGTAACACCGCCACAGATAATAATGCCCGCGTCTGGAACGAGCGCGCAGCAACGGTGGCCGCTTTTCGCTCGCCGGTGCACACCGTTTCAACCAACGCCGGAACCGGCGGCTCGATCAGCCCAGCATCAGCGCAAGTGAATTCAGGGGCGCCCCATACGTTCACGGTCACGCCGAACGCGGGGCATTACATCTCTTCCATCAGCGGTTGTGGCGGCACGGCATTCACTGGCAATAGCTCTCATACCTCGGCACGTTCCTACACCACGGGCGCTATCACTGCTGCCTGCACCGTTTCGGCGACATTTACCGCATCTTCTGCGTCTTTTGCGTTTCAGGAAGCCTTCTCCCGCAAGACACACGGGAGTTCTGGCACATTCGATTTGCCGATCAGCGCGACCGGCAGCCTGATGTCCAGCAATCCGATCACGGTAGAGCCGCGATCCGGAGGGACAAACC
>JGI20163J15578_10000902_pt1 | contig 12349 bp, 12 predicted proteins | sample TergutCu122P1_FD_15578 | JGI IMG/M metagenome (IMG submission 15578)
CTCCAAAACCGAATAATCCACCTGCAAATCTCCATATCCTGTACCTAAATCAAGTCCCGGTTTAATTTCTCCGTGAAAATCACTTCCTCCTGTTATAAGGAGGGAGTGTTTTTTTGCCAATTTTATATATCTTTCGGTATCGGCAGGACTGTTTACGGAATATATGCCCTCAATCCCCGCAAGGCCGCATGATTTAAGCTCTTTTATCATATGCTCTTCTTTTGTACAGTCAACTTTATATTGAACGGGATGGGCCAAAATTGGTATACCGCGAGCTTCCTTAATAATATCAAAGGCCTCTGAAGGAGAGGGCAGCGGTCTGCCTACATAGGCTTTTTTGCCGCGGCCCAAATAACTTCTCATTGCGTCGGATATTGAATCGAAATACCCCTTATCAACTAAAAACTTTGCAAAATGCAGACGGCTTATAAGCTTATCCCCCGTTAGGCTTTGGATATCTTCTACGGTTACATTAATACCGTCATTTGTCAGTATTTCAATAATTTTGGCATTACGATTATCGCGCATATTCCGCAAGTTTTCAAGAGTTCTCAGTAGTTTTTTATTAGCGGGGTCTATAAAATAGCCCAGTATGTGAAGCTCGATATTTTCATAAGAGGCCTCTATTTCCACTCCGGGTATAAATTCTATATTATAATGAGCTGCCCAGTAAGCGGACTCTTCATGGCCGTCTATTGTATCATGGTCGGTAACGCCGATGGCTTTTAAGTTTTTTTTAGCGGCATATTCCATCAATTCCTTAGGAGTATAAAGCCCGTCGGAAAATGTTGTATGGGTGTGTAAATCGATAAAATTCACTAAATAATCTCCTGTCTGCTCAGTATTTCGCTGTACTCCACAAAATCTCGTTGTACAATCAAGGAAGAAATACTTCGCGCTGCTCAGTATTTCATTTTATGTACATATTTTATCATAACCAAAGTTTTGACTCGACTTTTTCCTTAGGAAAAAGTCTCGTTGAACAATCAGGGAAGAAACGCTGCGCGTTTCTTTTTATGTTCACCTCGATTTTGCTTTCACTTCACTTTGCAAAATCTCGTTGTACAATCAAGGAAGAAATACTTCGCGCTGCTCAGTATTTCATTTTATGTACATATTTTATCATATTTAGTCCTTCCGGTCAGTAGAATATATAAAGCTTATATTATTATGAGGAGGCTATCCATGAACATTGAAATGAAGAAACAGATTGGGAATGTAATTTCCGGCGTTTTAATTGCGTATGCAATAACTTGTATAGTTTTTATAGGTTACGCAATACTCCTTACATACACCAATATTACTGAAAACAACATATCTTTAATAGTCACTGTTACAAGTATTATATCTGTTGTTGTAGCGGGGTTTGACTCCGCTAAGGAAGCCGAAGGCAAAGGCTGGCTGTGGGGAATGATAGCAGGCCTTGTATATGCCGTAATTCTTATTTGTATTATGACATGGGTTCAACGGGAGTTTATGATAGACTCAAGAGCAATAACCCTCCTTATCCTGTCAATTGCAGGTGGAGGCCTCGGAGGCGTAATCGGAATAAACTTTAAAAGGTAAAAAAAGCTCATCCCCTACATTAACAGTAGGGGATTTATTTATAACCAAGAAGTGCGGTCGCACCTAAGCCTAACCAACGGAAAATACAGTGTTTTACTTACCCAAATAATTTTGCACAATTTGCACGAACACAGCTACGCCTTTTTGGAATACACTTTCATCCAGCATAAACTTAGGATGGTGGTGTCCGAATACTTGATTGTCTTGCAATACAACCGAGCTTAGAAAGTAATAAGCGCCCGGAACTTCATTAAGAAAGAATGACATATCTTCCGAGCCCATAACAGGAGCGGGCTGAGGCACAATATCGCCGCCATAGCCAAGATCCTGCGCGGCTTTTATTACCAAATCAGCCATATCAGGATTATTCGCGGTTATATCGTAATCCCGGATAAAGTCAAACTCGTATGCGGCGCCATGAGCCTCACAGGTACTCTTTAGCACCTGCTCTATTCTCTCGGCAATCTTATCGCGCGTTCCGGCGTTAATGGAACGTGTGGTTCCCTCTATTTCTAAGGTCATTGGGATTATATTATTGGCGGTTCCGGCATGTATCATACCTATGGAAATAACAGCCGGATCAAGTGCCGCAAGCTCGCGGGCTTTTATCATATAAATCCCGTTGACTACCTGTGCCCCTATGGCAATAGGGTCGATGGAGTTTTCAGGCCAGGCACCATGAGCGCCGCGGCCAATTATTTTGATTTTAAACGCGTCTCTGCAAGCCATAACATTAGCATGAGAAACTATTATCTTGCCCGACTCCTTAACACTGCTTAAAAGGCAGCCTATATGCTGGCCGAAAATGGCATCTACGCCTTTTAATACACCTTCGGCTATCATTGGCTTAGCGCCGCCGGGGGCTTCTTCGCCGGGCTGAAAAATAAGCTTCACAGTACCGTTTATCTCAGCTTTGTTGTCATTTAGAATTTTTGCGGCGCCGAGCAGCATTGCCGTGTGAGCATCATGCCCGCAAGTGTGCATATTTCCGTTAACCGATTTAAAATCTATCGGTGCTTCCTCTACAAGCGGAAGCCCGTCCATATCGGCACGCAGTGCAATAGTCTTGCCGGAGCCTGCACCTGTGATTGTCGCAAGTATTCCGGAACCGTTTACCATCGTAACAAAGGGAATTCCCATCTCTTCCAGGCAGTTTTGCACATATTTTGATGTTTGCGGCAATTCATTGCCGATTTCGGGTATACGGTGAAGATCGCGCCTCCACTTAACAACCTGCTCTTGGGCGGCTTCCGCCAGCTTTTTGATATCCACGCTACTTCACCATGCCCTTCTTATACATTACGCGCGCTGCTGCAACGCCAAAGATAACACAGAAGAGCATTATAAAGCGGCTTGCCATTAACGGTATTACGCCCGCACGGTTAAGCATTTGAATACCTATGGTAAATACCATAATCGGAATAAGCAATTTTTCCCTGCCCTTTGCAAACATAGCAAGCACCGCGCCGAAAACAACAGGCAGTATGTATGTGGTAATGGCGTTCATAACAACATCCGGCAATACGGCAAGAATGAAGGTGCCTGCAATGGCCGCAATAGTCATTAATGTAATATTGAAGTAGACAGAACCTGCAATTCCGCAAATTGCTACCAATTCCGCCTCGTGGGACCCGTCTTCAACTTCCGCTACATTCTTGGCTACCACTGCGGCGGGAACCCTTTGCTGCCCTATGGCTCCGGCAAGGAAGCTCATATAGGTACCGGCGGTTCCGAGAGCCGGGAAAAAGGCAATCGGCTCGACAAAATACACTACGCCAAAGGCTGATATTACGCCTAATGTACCTACAAACACTTGTTCCCAAGTGGGCATTGCATCATACATTAAAACCAAATATAAAAATGGGGCAAAGCAAAGCAGCATACCTACAAAAACGGTTATTCTGCCGATAGTATTAACAGGTTTTACCCATCTGGTTTGAAGATCATCCATAAAATTTTACCTCCCAGTCAATGGAACGAATTTGCACATGGTTCAAATGCGAATTCGTATTATTTTTTCCGATATTATGCTGCGCCTGCACCGACAAAGGCAGCGGCAGTTAGGCCAAGAACCAGCGAGAAGCCCAGAACATAGCCCTTTAACCAATTGAATTTAGGTACGGCGAATTTATCAAGCAAAAATTGAACGGCAAAAGCAACTATAACCCCTGTCAGGCGGTCGTTGCCTTGTACAAGCTGTATGGCCGAAAAATTGCCGAAAACCCCTAAAGTAGCACCGGTGGACAGAAGCCCCAGCCAAATTGCATCCCCTCCTGAGAGTTTAATCCTCATTTTATCAAGATGCGGTGTAAAAATAGTGATTACTATAAGCCAGCCACTTCCATTTATAGCCATTATCAGCATAGCATTTGCTGCGCCCTGCAATCCGAAATGATCCCCGCCGAGGGTTTCATACCCCGCAGCCTGCGCACCTAAAGTTGCAGCGGCAAGGTCAGTTTGCGGAGCGCCTATAACCGCATCACGATGCCAGGCTACCGGGCCGCCTAAAACGGCCATTAAAGCTATCAGTACCGCAACGGAAGCCATAGATGGCCCTATGGCGACAAAGGCGCCGTTTCCGATTGCAGTCTTCAATTTCTTTTTGGGAAAACCTATCTTTTCAGCTTCTTTGAAACTCAGACGAACATAAAGTGTTGCTTGAATCAATACCCAAACAACCAACAGGCCGCCGACTATCCAAAACGGCCATGAGTTCATAACTGCCAGTGTATACTGTCCTTGCATGTAAAAACCCTCCCTATAGGAATAATGGATACAAAGCTTATCGCTTTGTATAAACTTGCGCTAAGGTATCTCTCCTCCCCAAAAAATTGTCAAATGTTTTAATAATTTTATACCATCTTTTTCCTTATTGCAATGTTTTTTTTAACGGATAAAAGCAAAGAAGGAGAAAAATTATCTGAGAATGAGGATATAACATGGATGACAGGCTGATGCTGAGCGCTAAATATTTATTGACAAAATAACCACCAATAATATATTGTTTGAGAATAACAATTTGAATATTTTTGGGTACTGCGCAAGTAAAACCATTTATCTTATTGTAAATTAAGGGGAGTAAAAAGGCTAAAGAAAATTTTAAATTTTGCATTAGCCGTTTCTCTCAGATATTTTTTAAGTTGTCGCTTCAAGGGCATAAATGAATATATGGTTATTCTTATTGGATGAAACCTTTACGCCTTTATTTCATTTAATGCTTTTTGGATATATTCAGTAGTTGCCGCTGGGTCATCTACACCGATGATAAGGGTGTCGATATCTTCATCCTTTAGAGTAATTATAACGGCATCTTCTTTTCTTTTAAGGTCATAAAAGGCTTTATTGCCGTCTTTATAAAATGTTCCCCCGGAATAAAATAAAACTTCCGTACCAACTCGCCATCCCTTAAAAAGCGTCATCTTTCTTTCTTCCGANGGGCATGCCGTTACCTCTACTACATTGGATAAAGGAATTGACAGTTCGCTTTTCAGNGTCAGCACTTTTCTTACACCTTGCATTGTAATAAGCAGATGGTTATNTTGAATAGTTACTCTCGACATTTTAANTCTCCTTTTTNTATAGTCTGTAAACAGCNTTAGCTAAGCCGGCAAAATCTTCCAACAGCAAATCTTCACCTCTTACATTNGCGTTAAGGNCGCATTTTTCCAAAAGAACTGACAGTTCTTCCTTGNTTAAGCNTAAATCCAGCAAGTTAAACATACAATTTAACAAGGTTTTGCGCCTTTGCTCGAAGGCGGCTTTTATAATCATAAACATAANCTCCTCGCAGTCCACATTGACAGGNGGCTTTTCAAGGATATCCAGNCTNAAAACAACTGAATCTACATTTGGGCGCGGTATAAATGAATTTCTGGGCACATTTGCAATAAGCTCTGTNTTTGCCCTGTAGGAAACCCCAAGGGTGAGNGCGCCGTAATCCTTTGAGCCCGCTTTTGCTTTTATACGCTGAGCAACCTCTTTTTGAACCATCACAGTCATGCTTTTGATAGGAGCCGTGCCCTCTAAAATATTCATTATAATTGGTGTGGTAATGTAGTAGGGGAGATTAGCCACAATTTTTGCATTTGCAAAACCGCGTGACTTTATGATGTCCTCAATATCTGTCTTTAAAATATCTTGGTTTAATATATCAACATTATCATAGTTTGAAAAATTATCCTCTAAGATAGGGATTAAGTTTTTATCTATCTCCACGGCAGTTATATATTTTGCCAAGGGCGCCAGTCTTTGCGTCAAACCGCCTATTCCGGGGCCTATTTCTATAACAAAATCATCTGCACAAACTCCTGAGCCTGCGATTATCTTATTAACCACATGCCGGTCTATTAAAAAATTTTGACCATAATATTTTTTTACTTGAAAACTGTGTTTTTTAATTATCTCTGAAGTTTTTGAATAGGTTGAGATAAACTCCTCCATTGTCTTTTGCCTTCTTTCTCCTATTCATGTATGCTGACATGAGCTTGCCCGTCTACAGTCAATGTAAATTCCTGAGCGTTAAAAAACTCAAGGAAGGTAAATTCCAGCGACGCAAGCAAAAGCTGCTCATAGGAAATGCCAACATTCATATCCTGTGAAAATTCACCGGATAAATCCAAATGGACGGCAGCAGCTTCAAAGGAAGGAGCTTGTTCCGTTCTCTCTCTGCTTATATTAATAAAATTTATTGCAGTGTTTGGAGAAATTACACCGTGAGGCCTGCCGCCGGGGTTTCGCAGAGCTGTTTCCAATCCTACACGAAGAGCTTCCATATGGTTCCCGTTAGTCACAATGGAGAAAGAGCCTTCCGAAAAATCCAAATCATCTGCATTATCGTTGGGATGAACAATAATAAATTCCACATCAAAACCGGTATTTTCAGTGATGGATCTAAGGGTACGCTCTACAGTTATATCTTCCATAAAAATTCGCCCCGCCTCATTTCTCCGTTCAAAGCCTTGTATAAAATATCCGCTCCTGACAAGACCTAAACCCTTGGCGAAATAATTAACTTCCGTATAACCGTTTTCAAACTCAGTGGAAACTTCTATAGCCATTACAGTGCCGTAAGGTGTTTCAATTTCCACATCAACAGCGGTAATAGTTGTTACACCTCGTGCAACTCCATGTATAGTGGGGCCTGTATGAGTTTCCCAAGTATTGCCGAGGGCCAGGGGCTCTTTAAGTATAATCATAGGGTTATCGTCTATTATATCCAATAAATTCTCAGCTACAGAAGCTGTTGTACTGGCATGATTAATCCTAAGCTCACCGCCGTAAATCTCAAAAACCTCGACAGCGGCAAAATCTCCCAATGAGGTTATACGCTGCATCCTATTACCTTCTGTATAGATTGCAAAGGATGTATCACTTTCAAACATATCAGTACGGTCAAAAATAATAAGGGTATTTTCATGGAAAGGAAAAAAATCCGCAATAGTCCCTTGTATTTCAATTTGAGTTTCGGCAGGAGTACAGCCCGCGGCTAAAATAATGGAGACTGCAAGTGCTGACAGAATTTTCAATAATTTCATTTTTTTGCACGACCTTTCTTTATATCATCAAATTTCATAATAATTGCCCCGAGAGGGGGAAGTTTAAGCTCAATGCTGTTTTCTTTATTATCACAGGCAATAGGCTCAGACTTAATAATTTCCGTATTTATAATCCCGGAGCCGCCGTATTTTAAATCATCCGTATTAAGCAGTTCCTTATAATTACCCTTATGTGTTACGCCAACTCTGAAATTATACCGCACAACAGGGGTGAAATTTAATACAAACAGCAGCAGCTCATTATCAGCATTGCCTCTTCTTACAAAGCTTATAATGCTTAAATCAGGCCTGTTACAATTAATCCATTCAAAGCCAATATAGTCAAAATCATTATACCAAAGGCTGTTGTTTTCAAGATAAAAATGGTTAAGATCCTTAACAAAGGCCTTAATTTTTTTATGATGCTCAAAATCAAGCATAAACCATTCCAAACTCTCTGCCTCAGTCCATTCCCTGAATTGACCAAATTCCCCGCCCATAAACAGAAGCTTCTTGCCGGGATGACCAAACATAAAAGCATAGGCAAGCCTCAGATTAGCGCATTTTTGCCAAATATCACCGGGCATTTTATTTATTAAGGATTTTTTCCCATGAACTACTTCGTCATGGGAGAAGGGCAAAATATAGTTTTCGCTGTAATTGTACATCATGCTGAATGTAATATTGTTGTTGAAATATTTTCGATTTAAAGGGTCTTGTGACATATATTCCAAAAAGTCATTCATCCACCCTAAGTTCCATTTATATACAAAGCCTAAACCGCCGCCTTCGGGAGGTAAAGTTACTCCGGGCCAAGCAGTAGATTCCTCTGCAATCATAAGAATATTAGGGTTTCTTTTAAGTATAACCGAGTTCATATGCTTTATAAATTCCACAGCGTCATAATCTTCTCTGCCGCCGTATTTATTGGGGATATAGGTTTGCCTGTTTGAGCCGTAATCAAGATATAACATACTTGCCACCGCATCAACCCTAAGGCCGTCAATATGGAATTTTTCAACCCAATAAAGGGCGTTGGCAATAAGGAAGTTTCTGACCTCATTCCTGCCGTAATTAAATATATAAGTACCCCAGTCAGGGTGATCCCCTTGGAGAGGATGTTCATGCTCATAAAGGGCGGTGCCGTCAAAGCGCCCCAGTCCGTTCATATCCTTCGGAAAATGAGCCGGAACCCAATCAAGTATAACTCCAAGGCCGGCTTCGTGACATTTATCAATAAAATACATAAATTCAGACGGATTTCCATAGCGGCTTGTAGGGGCAAAATAGCCTGTTACCTGATAGCCCCAAGAGCCGTCAAAGGGATATTCCATAATAGGCATAAGCTCTATATGAGTGTAGCCCATTTCTTTAACATAAGGTATAAGTTCTTTAGCAAGTTCTGTATAGCTTAGGAAGCGGTAATTATCGCTTTCCTCTCTCTTCCAGCCTCCTAAATGCACTTCGTAAATATTTACGGGGCTTCTGAAGGGGTCAAAGCTTTTTCTGGCCTCAAGCCATTCTTTATCTTTCCATTCATAATTGTCAATATTATAAATATGAGCGGTAGCGCTCGGCCTAAGCTCAAAAAAACTGCCGTAAGGGTCGCTTTTTTCAAATATTCGGCCATCAGGGGTTCTTATTTCAAATTTATACTTATCAAGTTCTGCAAGGCCGGGAATAAAAATTTCCCATATGCCGGATTGGTTTAAATTGCGCATAGGGTAGCGTCTGCCATCCCACATACTAAAATCGCCGGTAACGCTGACTCTGGAGGCATTGGGCGCCCACACGCCTATAGCAGCCCCTTTAATGCCGTCAACCTCTTGTATATGGGCTCCCAGTTTATTATAAATTTCATAGTGAGTGCCTCTGTTAAAAAGATAAATATCAAATTCGCTTATAGTGGGTTTAAAAGAGTAAGCGTCATAAATACTCCATTTATTACCGTCATGGTTTTCAATTTCCAATATATAATTAAACCAATTTTCTTTGTCATAAATCAAGCCCTCAAAAAAGCCGGATGTATGGAGCCGCTCAAGGGGATAAGACTTATTGTCTTTAACACAAATGCAGGTAATATGCTTTGCGCCCGGCACAAAAACTCTGACAGCAAGTAATTTCTTACCGTCAATCATAATTTCATGAAGCCCCAGAATGCTGTGAGGGTCCATATGTCTGGCTTCTATTATCAAATTTACATCAAATAGACTCAATTTAGTGCTCATTGTAAGTCCCCCTAATCTGGAGTGAAAAAACATTACTATGACTGGATTATAAAGCTTTGAGGGAATTTAGTCAAGGTGTATTGGTATAAGCATTATTGCCATTTTCTCGGCAGCTTATTGCAAAGCTTTATACAACTCCTGCGCTTCTTCTTTTCTCGGATTTTCTTTCAACCCGGTTATTTCAAATTTTGTTACTTTGTCCCCAAATCTTATTTCAACAATGTCGCCTATTTTTACTTCATAGCTTGCTTTAGCCGCCTTGCCGTTTACGGTAACTCTTCCCATATCGCAAGCTTCGTTTGCTATAGTACGTCTTTTTATTATACGGGAAATTTTCAAATACTTGTCTAATCGCAAAACCTCACTTCCTTCCCGGTTATTTTAAAAAAAGGCATCCGCAATGGATGCCCCTATTTTTTGACTTTAACTATTTGTTAACAGCATCTTTTAAAGCTTTACCAACTTTAAACCTAACAGCTTTTGAAGCAGGAATGACCATAGTTTCATTAGTTCTCGGGTTTCTGCCTTCTCTTTGTTTTCTTTCTGCAACTTCCAAAGTCATAAAGCCAACAAGCTGAACTTTGCCGCCGCCTGACAATTCTTCAGAAACAACTTCCTCAAAAGATTTCAAGAATTTCTCGATATCCTTTTTAGTTAAATCTGATTTCTTCTGGATTGCTGCTACTAATTCTGTTTTGTTCATCAAAACTTCCTCCTTAAAATATTAAATCATTTAGAGTTTAACTTTACAAACCCCAGCTAATTTGCTGTGGGTTTTAATGTCTAAACATATTTATATATGTTTTAGCGGTGTTTGTCAAGGAAATTTCAGCATTTTATTAAAATATGTTTAAATTTTCATTGTATAACCCTTCAAATTATCAATAGCTATACCACAATTTCTTCTAATAGTCTTTTCACCGCGCCAAAATAAGTTTGAATTTTTAAATTTTTCTTCGAATTGTTTACTATCCATACTAAGTATATTTCTCAAAACCCTTTCAGACAAATTCCTTTGGCTTGGCGGTATTATATTATGTGAATTATGAGGGCATATATTTTGACATATATCGCAGCCGTATATAGATATACCTATCAAAGCCATTTCACACTCGCTGAGAGCCTCTTTTTTTTGTGTCAAATAGGATATGCATTTACTGTAGTCAAATTTATTATCATGGCTTAAGGCTTTTGAAGGGCAATATTTAATACACAGTTCTTCACAATTTTCACAGCTTAATTGGGCAGAGGGCGGTGTGGCATCAATTTCCATATCAGTTACAATTAAAGCGATATTAAAAAAACTTCCGAATTCATGGTTTATAACGAAATTGTTTTTTCCGATAAAACCAAAGCCTGCCTTAAGAGCAAAAGCCCTCTCGATTAACGGCCCCGAGTCTATTTGTATCCTAAAATTAAACTTGGTATATTCAAGCATTTTAGAAATTAATTCCTTAGCAATGGCATCTAAGCGTTTATGATAATCTATGCCGCTTAAAGAAGGAGCCATAATATAATCCAAATTTTCAAAAATAGGGTCTCTGCAAACTTTTACTCCCAGTACAATAATTGATTTTGCCCCGTGCAAAAAAATGCGAGGGCTCACCCTGTCATAAAAATTTCCTTTAAAAAAAGGGATATTTATAATATCTTCATTAAGTCCGCTTAAATTATCCGCATTACAAATGCCGAAGATTATTCCCTTGGCATTTGCATACTCCTCGATTATTTTCTTCATTCACCAAAGCGCTCCTGCGCGTCTTTATAGCTTTCGAGGGTTCCTATATCAAGCACCTCTCCCGATATTTTGTAAGCATATACTTCCTTTATTTTATGAAGCCACTGCAAAAAATAGCCGGGTGCATCAGGAGGGTTTTTAAGAGCCAAATATTCACTAAATAAACGAACGGTATCTCTTTTATAAATATATATAGCATATACCCCTAAAGTGGACTGAGGATTGGGGGCTTTTTCAATCAGCTCGGTTATAACTCCCCGTTCATCTAAAAAAGCTGTTGCAAAGCTTTTTAAAAGCTCTAAATCCTTAACCTCGTTTACGCAAACACAGTCCTGCCCTATATTTAAGTAAAAATCATGGAAATCCTTTAAAGGGAAGGTGAGAAAGCTGTCTCCTGCTATGATTAATAAATCTTCGTCAATATCTCTTTCTTTTATTACAAAGTCTATATCACCGATTGCGCCCAGTTTATTATCATTGTTTGTTGTGCCGTCATTTAAAATTTCGACATTTTCGAATATATTCGCCTTTTTCCAATGAAGGAAATCATTGTAAAATTTATGATTTGTGACGACAAATATTTTATCAATAGCGCTTATTTCGTTTAAAGAGTCCACTATATGCCCGATTATGGGCTTTCCTGCAATAGGCAAAAGAGCCTTTGACTTGTCTGTAGTAAGAGGATAAAGTCTCTGGGCGTATCCTGCGGCTAAAATTATTGCCTTCATAGTAATCCTCCAAATAAATTGTCAATATAATATATAAAATCATCAGGTGGCTCGGCTTCATGCAATACGCCATTAAGCCCTTCAAGCTCACCTTTAAGGCCAAAAATAGATATGCTTGCGCTATGGAGCATTTGGAATTTAGGGGAAGCGCCTATTTTACCCCCATATTTCTCATCTCCCAATATGGGGTGGCCGATACCGGCTAAATGAGCGCGAATTTGGTGAGAGCGGCCCGTTATAAGCTTGATTTTTAAAATGGAATAGCCCTTATTAACCAATATAGGCATATATTCGGTTATAGCAGGCTTTCCGCCGCCTGTGCTGCTTATTGAGGCTTTATTGCGCGCAGAATCCTTATTGTGATAGCCTTCTAAAATACCGCCTGAGCTGACTTCACCGATAACAATGGCAGAGTAGTATTTTTCTGTTTTACCTTCTGCAAGAGCTTTGTTTAGCTGCTGAGACGCATCTAATGTTTTAGCGCATAAAACAATGCCGGTGGTGTTTCTGTCAAGGCGGTTACAAAAGCCGGGAGTAAATACCGATTCAGCCGAA
>JGI20163J15578_10000903_pt1 | contig 12347 bp, 11 predicted proteins | sample TergutCu122P1_FD_15578 | JGI IMG/M metagenome (IMG submission 15578)
TTTAAGAAGAAGAAGACGGTGGTCATCTTTAGCTTGGAGATGTCCAAGGAACAGTTGGTCAATCGCTTATTTTCTTTAGAAGCTCACGTCGATGCCCAGCGCCTGCGGACGGGAAACATGCAAGACTCAGACTGGGAGAAATTGGTGGAAGGAGCCGGGGTTATTGCCGAGTCGAAGATGATCTTGGATGATTCCTCGAATATTACCGTTGCCGAGATTCGCTCTAAATGCCGTAAGTTTAAAGCAGAGTTAGGATTAGATTTGGTAATTATAGACTATCTACAGTTGATGAGTAGCAATAGCCGACGAGCCAATGAAAATCGGCAGCAGGAAATCTCTGAAATATCTCGTTCTTTAAAGCAGTTAGCCCGTGAATTGAATATCCCCATCGTTGCCTTATCACAACTGAGTCGAGCGGTGGAGTCTCGCACCGACAAACGGCCGATGCTTTCTGATTTACGTGAATCAGGAGCAATCGAGCAGGACGCCGATGTGTGTATGTTTATCTATCGTGATGATTACTACAACAATGATACCGAAGACCGTAATGTGGCCGAGATTATAATCGCCAAACAAAGAAACGGCCCGGTCGGCACCGTTCGTTTGGCCTGGATGCCAAAGTATACACGATTTGGTAATGAAGAGCGGAGGATGTAGAATATAAAAAAGAGTTGTTTGCACCGCTAGGGAAAAGTAGTGGAATGCAACAACTCTTTTTTTATACAATATTCGCAAACCTTCTGCGAACTTATGTAATGAATTACCACCGTAGATGTAATGAAATTCGAAAAAATATTCATTTTGTAGAAAATGAAAAATTCATTACATCTACACTATGATTTCATTACATAACTTCGCACAGGGCGATTCTATCTGGTACAATATCACCAACTTAAGGAATGGCGGTTTAAAACCGACAAGGAAATACGAGGATAAAAATCATGAAATGGATAGAAGACAAAAAATGGAATATAATTCTAACTTACTTCCTATCTTTAGTAATACTAACAAGTTTCCTTTCGTTGCGGCCACAATTTAATGTATTGTTATGCCCATATCCAACCAAGCAAGTAGCAAATTATCCCGATGGAGAGTGGGGAACATATACTGTTCTCACGGATGGACAAATTATTTTTCGATATCGCCTTAATTTCAGTTTCCCACAACATGAGTCAGAAGGAAATTACCTACGAAGCTTTCGCGTAATTGATGTTTTGCCCCCGGGGTTAATTGAACAGCAACTGGGGGACCGAGTCATAAATCGCACCGGTCAGGATGAGATTGATGTTGATGTTACGGAGCATATAGGACATTTGCCCCCAGATTATCAGGTACAGATTCTAGCGAATCGAGTCAGAGTACGCACGGTTCGGAATGAGGTTGATGTTACGGAATATTTTGAAATCATATCAATTTTGGATGAGTATGGCAGACGAACACTGGGGATTATTGCTCGTGATATAGCTTTAAGAAATCCGTGGTTCTACAGGGATGGGGCGCGTTTATATGTCGAATTTCTAGTGACGAGGATATTTGCTACTGCATGGGACTTACGCCCTGATGGGAGTTTCTCTTGGCTGAATTGGATTAGTGCTCGCTATCGGTATTATCAATCGCAAATCGTAGATCTAAATATTCCCAATAGCTTTCGCGTGGTAGGTGAATTTTATGATGGTGAAGTATTTGATAAAACCTCTAATACGGTATATACTTACTATTATGTAAACTTCTTGCCATGTGGTTGTTATCTTGATTGCAATTGTTGTGGTAGTGGTAATTGTTGGTGTTGTGACTAGAGAAATGTAATTCCGCCCCGAGAGCTAGGATTGTGACTACGGTTACGACATTAATGCGCCCATCCCAGAAGAAGAGCCTGTAAATGACTAAATATAAACTGAACTAGTAACTGAATTCCATTAAACAGCTAAGGGATTCTTTAGGAGTCTCTTAGCTGTTTAGAACTACGAATGCCTAGACTTTCTGCGGACTTATGTAACGAATTAAGATTTCATTACATAGGTTAGTACAGGGCAACTCTATCCGGTACAATGTCAATTCCACTAACCGTCCGTGTGAATTCTAGTTCTGGTGCAAACCCAAATAGTTAATAAAGATCGATAAGATGAACCCGGATATGAAAGGAAATGAGCTCATGAATTCTAACAAATTGAAAATTATCGCAATCCCTCTTTTAATAATATGGCTCATTGTATTTTTTATTTTAACGATTATTCCGGCAATAGTCACATTTATTGTTTCTTTTATGCGCTCAACGCCTCAGATTGGAATACCCAGTAGTGATTTTGTCGGATGGGACAATTATGTGTGGGTTTTTCAACTTTTGAGATTTCCATCTTTAATCACAAATTCATTTATCCTCGCAGTAGTACCGGCAATCATAGCCATCATTATTGCTTTTCCGGTAGCATTTATAGTAGGTAGCATGAATGCAGGTAGATTACGTTCGGTTACTATCGGTTTATTGCTGCTACCGGCATTTGTACCGGATCCCATGTTGGCGAATCTATTTTTCGGAATGCTAAAGCAGCGAGTAATTGTGGATGACCCCTTATATTCAGTTATGGTGATTGTGATATCATCGATTACGCCGGCAGCAATCTGCGCATTTGTCGGAGCGTGTGCCGCCGGGCTATACAGGGATAGGGGGAAAAAGGTTGCATTTGGGGCTATATCCGGGGTGATAGTTGGGATAGTAGTGAACTTAGTTAGATTTCTGTCTAATAACATGGAGTTGATTGCCTTGCTTCATCGTCCTAGGAGTGAGTCTGTTGAAGCCGGTTTTGATGATTTTATGTTTCATTCTTTGATTAATATTCATCATTTATCGCGGGGAGCGACTGTTTGGGGGTTCAGAACGATATTACAGTTTATATCGGCTATTGTATTATGCATTATAGTATTCCTTTTTATACGGATAAGAAGAAATGAGTCGATTACTTCTAATATCGCAGATATAGATACTTCCTTTGCAAGAGCCATATTTGGGTTCGCGTCGGCATTACTATTTCTTGTTTTGTTGATTTTACCATTTTTCTTGTGGCGTAATCCGGTGCGTTTCATTGAGGTTCCATTACTACCAACATTTTATTATTCGCCATTACTGACAGTGCTGCTTAATGCTCTCATTATTACCATAGCTTCCGGTGTTGTATTTATCATCTTATTTATGATGATTACAACATGGTGTTATGCTTATTTTGGCAAAATGGCCATCGCATTAATATTGATATTATCTACGCCGGCTAATAATATCATCGGTGATTTTATTGTTTATTGGAATTTGGGATTGACGCATAGTTCTCTGCCGATTATATCGTCGCGTTGGAATCTGAGCTTGATGAATAATTATACACCGGTCATTCTGTCGGGGATTCTTAATTTATCTTTTGTTTTAGCAGTGGCATATTTGGCTCATTTGCGAAGGTCACAGGTTAATAGCTTTACTGAGTATATTCGAACCATTGGTCCGTATGTAATGGCATTCTCGGGTGTTTTTGTGGCAAATACTTGGGGCAGTTACTACATTCATAGGATATATCGAACCCCCGCCCACAGTCCATACATCGGCATGAGAAATTTTTGGATATTAAATAGGGGAAATATTGTGTTAGGTTATCAAGAAGAGTTAGGTTTTACAATGTTGTTTATTTTGCCGGTGCTGATTATCGGGATAGTAACGGTGTTGAGTTTTACTTACATAGACAGCAAAGCACAAGAAGTGATGCCGGACACACTGCTTCGGCAAGAGATAAATCCGGCTGCCGTGCAAGGGCAACCAGAGCAAGAAAATCTGGTGACGGCCGCGGGGGCAGAGGAAGAGGAGGATGCTTAAGTAATCTTTGGTATATTGATTTCCGTCTTGATTTTACTTGCTAAGCCTTCTGTTGTTCCATCTCCCGATGGGGAGCATAATTGATGCAGCAAATATGGCTACCACGATGCTTTGAGCAATTGCAGAAAACCCTAGAAATAAAAGGATTACGGAAGGTGTTGCTAGGAGTAGATAGGTGAATCTGCTTTTCTTTCTATATACAACAAATTCTTTCTCGTTTATAGGTTTATTCAAATCCGCTTCGGGAGCCAACCGGAAAACCATCATACCCGAACCAACAAGAAGAGACAGGGCGATAAGCGTATTCCACGGAAACCAGCGGATAATTATCAGGGCAATTATGAGTAGTAAGGCGGATAGAATATAACAATCCCTTTGGGTGCGTGCGTGATATCCGCCTGCCACGGTTCGCAGAAAGCGATATGCTATGGTAAAAACAATAGTTTGCCAGAGCATATGAAAAAGAAAACCGATAATTAGAAAGACAATCATATTTACAACGAGAACAAATCCTTGCAAGAATCCATATTGATAAATCTCATAATCCTCTTTGTCGATAATCTGCCATGCGATTAATCTATCGGTAATGTAGTTTGCCACACGATTCATGGTACATTCCCTTTCCCTGTTACGAATCAAGTGCGCTTCGACGCACTTGGGCTACTTTGCGGCAGTGGAACGGACAATCTATGATTTCAAATCTATAATATTCCATTAGAGTCATATGTATAGCAAAACCTTTATGGTAAACATTTTATCGGTAAAATGAATATCAATCTGTCCTTTATACTTGTCAACAATTGTCTGAATACTTTTTAATCCATGCCCATGTTTGCTTGTATTGTCTTTTCGAGAGACGATACCTCTATTATCCCTTTTCAGATGACCGTCATAAGAATTAGTGACAGCGCATATTAATAATCCATTGCTGTAATCTATGTCTATTTTAATCCTTTTTTCTTCGACGTAATCAGTGGCTTCGAGAGCATTATCAATGATGTTTCCTAACAATGCTGACATATCGAAGAGAGGAATCGGCAAGTCTGCCGGAATATTCATGGATGTCGAAACATCAATCTCTTTTTCTTCCACTGATTGCAGTTTGAAATTTAGCAAACTATCCACTACATTATTACCGGAAGAAGAATACACCGTTTCTATTTCACAAATCTCTGTCAAATCAGCAAGCCGAGTGGTTAGTGCGTCATAATCCCTCATTTCAGCTAAATCATTAAGCGGGGTCAGTTTGTTTCTTAGGTCATGCTTAATAATGCGATAATGTTCCAAAGCCGACTCCATCATCTGAAGTTGCTGCTCATAGTAGCTTTCCTGCTTTTCTAATATACGTCGTTCCATATCTTGTTCCATTAAAGTAGATACTAAGTCGGATAAATAGAAGGCAAATAAATTGATAGCAAACACGCTGATTATACTGATAATAACAAGTATGTCAGTAGCATAGCTCCTTGAGAAAATAGTAAAAAGTACGATGAAGGTGCCAATCGGGATAAGGCATAAAATGAGCCAGTATCTGAATGGAAGCAATTCATATTTCCCAACCTTACGAAACCTTTGAACCAATACTACAAATATGAAGGTGAGCAATCTGGCAGTAACCAATCCTAAAATGGAATCATGCTCGAAATGCGCTAACATGTGTAAATCATCTGAGCCTGTAAGCACTACCCCCAGTACTTCAATGCTACCCAATGTAAGTATGATAATTAAGATCACCAGTAAAGCGCGTTTAATAGTAGACTCGTATAGAAAAGTTAAAAAAGTAAGTGTCAAAATATTAGCACAGAGCGTAACCACCGGAATTCCTATCAATAAATGAAGCGAGGTTATAAATACAAATATGAGAAAATAGCACGAAAGTTCAATATGTCTTCCTGCTTTACATTGCGTATAGAAAGCTCTCATATATTTATATATGAGAAAATAGAGAAATCATCCTGAAAGTACGAAAATAATATTGTATGCATTGATAACCATCGTCTTATATCTCCTGTATTAGAAGTTCTCTCACACCGTCTCGATAAGTTTTGGTGATGGAGAGTTTTTCGCCATTTGTCATCGTTACTTCCTCATAGGTAAATTTCTCCACATAATGATAGTTTATTATGATTGTCCGGCTGATACGGATGAAGCGATACATAGCCAGTTTTGCTGAGACATAATCTAGTTTCCCATAAAATCTATCTTGACCATCGGTTGTCAGTATCATGACTTGTCTTCCATGGCTCTTAAAATAAAGAATCTTATTAATCGGCACATTAAAATAGTCATAATTTTTTTGATATTGAAAAAGTCGATTCATGCTTTCTTTCAACTTATTAGCAAGTTCTAAGTTATAGAGAATGTCGGTCTTCCGAGGGGGCTTAGATATAAAATTTAGCGGCTGGATGTCAAACAGTTGCCGATCGTATTTATCCAAACCGGAAATAAACACAATGCTAGTCGCATAGTCATTTAACTCTTTTCGAATCTTTTGACCAACGTCTATCCCCTTCATATCCCCTAATTCAATGTCCAAAAAAAGCAAATCGAAACAATAATTATTGGCATTGATGTGTTGCAGTAACTCCTTACCACTATAGAATACCTCAATCTCCGGTATGGGTGCCTCTCCCTTGTATGAAAGCAATATTCGCTCTATTAAACTACAAATTGCGTTGTCATCGTCACAGATTGCCACTCTAAACATCATCTCACCTCCGCTATCTAACAATGTCATTATATCCCATTCACAAGCATTATACAATATTCACAAACATCCTGCGAACTTATGTAATGAATTACCGCCGTAGATGTAATGAAATGCGAAAAAACATTTTGTAGAAAGTGAAAATTTCATTACATCTACACTATGATTTCATTACATAAGTTCGCACAGGGCGATTCTATCTAGTACAATATCAATAACTAAAAGAATGGCGGTTTTAAACCGGCAAAGAAATTCAAAAAAGGAGGCAAGAAGAGATGAAGAGAATTATCGGAAAATTGTTGGCAAGGATTGCACTGGCAGTGACCAAAAACAATGTTGATGAATTGTGTATCTGGTTTATACATCAACCCAGATTGCCGGCAGGGACTGAGAGGCTGAAGAATGACTCGTTGAAGGTGGATTAGGTGATGGATGAAGGGAAAGGAAGGGGGGCTTTAAAGAAAAAGAAATTGTGTAACTGGAAATGTCTAATTTAGGAATATTGAGTTTCTTAAAACTCATTCAAGGATGAGCACTATGAAGAAAAAGGATGTATTACTAAAAAAAGTATTACCTGTATTGATTTCTGTAATATTTATTTTATCGACAGCGTTTCCTGTACATGCAACAAGTGGACATTGGGATGTAAATAGCGAATATGAAGAATCTTTGAGAATGCGAAGTGGAAATTACGAAGGAGAGCACCATCCTGGTTCGCGGATAGGAACGTTAAAGGGAATTGCATATCACGATGCGATTCCAGTTGCTGTGCAGAGATATGAGCAATTAAATGCCACATTTTCGTTTAATCGTTTCGATGTTGAAAATGAGCAAATTATACTTAGTGCTAACATTTATTATAATGGCGTTAGTCACTTAATTAATGCTTCTGGTGATGTTTTTTATTCAGTTTCATTTCACTTAGATAATGCTATGACTGTTTTTTTTGGTACACCGGAGAATCAAATGAATGAACGATTTATAATTCTTGGTTTTATAATTGAAATTGATCCATGTGGAAATATGCTTTTACCAGTTAATTCCTCTTTAACGGGGCACAATGTATTGACAGTTGCAGTGTATGACACAAACACGGATATCCTATTCCATTTTGAAGATTCTATTCCGAGTTATGTAATGCGTAGACTTGAACGAGCGACTCCGAGTATAGTGGAAGAAAAATTATCTTATCATGTGCGAGATTCTGAAAATTGGTTTATTCCACTTTTACCGCGACACGAGATACAGGCGGATGATGTGGACACAGCTTACAAGTTTATGGCTATGCTAGATGCATTTGACAACGTAGATAAATTATCAATCGAGGAATTGGAGCGTAAGGCAGAGAGTGCAGTTACACCTAGTTCCTTATCTGAGTTGAATGAAGTAACACCTTTGTTGACATCGCCTATTCCTGGAGTGCCTGTGGATCGATTCAGAAGAGCCGGAAGCAGCTTTTTAGATACAAACTCTTCATACATCGGCTATTTTCGTATAACTAACAATTGGCCTCTTGGTACTCAAAATATGTTAACTGAAATAATTCGTTGGGGGTATGCCGCTAACGCTCCACGTAGCAATGGAACAATAGCATCATTTTCTGTGAGTGTGACTCACATTGGTACATTTCAATTTAGTGCTCAGGCAAACACAATCACACGTACTAGTAACAGTGCATTCCTGAGGTTGCAAGGAAACCCTCGCATTGAGGCGGCAATCCTAACGGCTAACGCAGACTTGGTAACAGTTGTAAATAGAGGAACACAAGCAAGACCAATCTATTTTAGCGTAAATTGGAGACCATTTATAAGTTTATTACCTTTTGGTAGCCAGATATCTTCAGCTCTTAACATATTGACAGCTATTACTCGAAGGGATTCGGTGACTACACCGACTCAAACATATCCAAACACTGTCGCTGGGCAAAACTCATGGTTTGGCGGCACCAATACAGTTAGAGGTGCTAGGGTAGAGGCACAGAATGGATATTTACGTAGCGTTAATGATAGAGTAGAGTTGCATCTTACGATTACAAGACCTACAGATAGAAATGTATCTGGAACACGACGTATAGGAGTGGTTTATGATTTTAATGTACGTACTAGAAATGCGTTAGGAGTTTGGTCAACGAGTCTTAGAAATGTTCGCCACAATAGAACGGTTTCTTACTCTTGGTAAATTCAGTATAAAATCAGAGAAGCTATTAACTAGAAAATGTAAAGCGAACCTTAACCATAGAGTAGAGGTTCGCTTTGTGTGCGCGTATGGGGGCAATCCAACGGGGTAAGACTCCAAGCTTGTTCTAGCAGTGGGAATGACACGACTTAAGAAAAGGATGCCCACGGCGATGTGGAATGTGAAGGAAGTCAGCGGCGAAAATATAATCTTATATATAAAAATTAGGCTATACCTAAGGATAAGGTGCATAACACACAGAAGTTCTAATAATTACTCGGAGTTAGTTGCAATATACATGACAGATAAGCGGAAGGGAGGATTGCGTTCGTTCTTAAGGAAGTTAATCACCGAGACATGGTTTGCCGTTTACGCTACAAGGAGCCGTGAAGCTATAAAACGTATTTGCCTCTTCAAGAAACAAGTTATTGAATAGAATTAGGTGCTATGCTACACTGTGAAAAATGGAGGAATGTGGGAGGTGCGGTTTGCGAGATAAAGTAAAACTAGTTATATTTGCATTAAGTGTTGTAGCTCTTATATCAGTTGGGTTTAATATATGTTTTTATCTACGTCAAAGAGATGAGAATCGAGTATTTGCAGAAATGTTATTTTTGAGTTTCCACAGTGCGGAGAGTCATTTGAGCATCGCCATTGGAACTGCGGATGGTAGTTGTTTGACCTATCCTTTAGATAATGAGGAGGCATTTTTACAATTGAAACTTGCATCTATTGAGTTAAGGCGAATAAGTGCACAAGTGCGTTCGCAAAATAGAGATTTTAACAATCGATATCGTTTTACGTTTGGAGATTTTGAGTTTCTCGCAGATATATTATCCGAATCCGGTCGAGTGGCAAACTATGAGAGGCTTACAATGCATGGAATTAAATCTGATTATCAAATTTCTGATGATGAAATTTTGTTTTTATCAAAATTGCATAGTGATATTGAAAGAGTATTAGACAGTCTTTCAAATTCATCTTGTGTGGATGGGATAAGAACTCTAACTAATAACATTTCAATGAATCAGATAGCTATAATATTGGATGATTTTTTTTATACTTGGAGTAGTTTCGCACGAATGGGGCTGCTTGGAATGCCAGAAGAAAACCCATTTATTTTGCTAGACATTCGATATAATTGAATCTAAATAGTGAATGTACATTTCACATGGTTGAATTCATTTCAAGAAAGGGTATGTTTGAAACAACTCAATTTATGAGATGATGGTTACCGTGGAGCAATAACAATAGAATGCTGTATATAGGATTCTATGTTAATAGGCACACAAAATCTTTCGGTTGAATGAAAAGAGTAACTGGAAGATAATGTGAGACCGCTCTCGCTACTGATATTTGGAAGTAGTGAGAGCGGTTACTTGCGTTTTATTAATTTTGAAAACTATATGAGCGTCAAAAGGTCCTGCCAGTAGCTAGTGAGCCTTTTCTAGAGCACTCCTCGGAATCTTCATTGCTTGTACTTCCTTGGCTGAATTTCCGAGAGTACTCATGCGATAGTAAACTGCATTTCAAAACTTTATCATACAAAACTGTGGTTTTTCGTAAGATACCTTCAACTCCCCATTCATGAAAACTTTAAACCCTGGATCTTGGTGATAGCGTGAACCATCACTGTCGTATAAAATGGTTAAGATGTGGCCTTGGCATTTGACCTTATCTAAGCATGCGTATTTCCAGTCGGCACCGGATAGTAGTGGTCGTATTTCGATCTCATTTTTTTCCGGGCGAAGACCGAATAGGCCGCTAATAACTAGGTCACAATAGGCCGAGTGATTGTAGTCCTTACCCCTTTCAAGACCACCTTTATCGGGAGCCCACGTTCCGTTGTCCCACATGGAGAGGCGAGTGCGGGAAATCCAATCGCCGGTGTCCGGGTGCTGATTTTCGTCAATCCAAGGAAGAATAATCCCGTCCTCCCGAGTACGACGGTGGGAGCGGGCATATTGAGACAGTAATTGGACATAATCTTGAGCAGTAATCGTCGGGGCAGTAGTAGATTGAAGATAAGAGGCCAAAGCCTTTATCGCTTGAGTGGTGGCGTAAGGCCAAACCGGTCCATGCCATAGGCACTCATGGCCTTTTTCGTTTACTGATTCCGGCGAATCACCACGAGCTTTTAACCAGTCAAACAGTTCACGTCCGGTATAATAGATACCATACATGGGATGACGGCGCTCGGCCGAGGTTAATCCATATTCGCCGCAGAAACCTTGGTTGGAAAACAATTCCTGCCACGCCTTGTCATGCCCTTCACATGCAATGCCAAAATACCACGGCAGATAGCCCCAAAGTTCTCTTCCTACTCTATTTTGGTCCATGCTTTCAAAAGACCAATCATTTAACTCTTCCCCTCGCTTGGCAAGGGGGATACAACGATAGAATCCCGCTTTATCATCCCATAGTCGTTCTTGAATCAATGATTTTAGGACATCTGCTTTGTGGGAAAATTCTTCCTGAATGTCTTTTTTTCCGGCTAAAGCGGCAATTTCAGAGATGGCACGCATATTTGCTTGCATATAGCAGTTTAAGGTGGTGCGAAGTCCAGAGCCACTAATCGAGAATTCCATTCCGTCGCGGTCATCTATCGACCAGAACAAGCCACTAGAATGAACATGTTCGGTCTCCCATTTTTGATGGGCTTGAATTAAATCCGGTAAAAGGTCTATCGCGATGTGGAAGTCTCCGGTAGTTTTGGCAAGCGTCCAAAGGGCATCCGGCAACCAATTGGAATAAGAGTGGAGATTCCCGCCGCCCCGATACCAAAAATTAACATACTCCCGGATTGGTCTTGGGTCATGTAACCAACGGCCCTCATACAGATGATGTCCCACCGCGCAAGAAATGGAATTGTATGGTCCGGCCCACTCTACATCGGGAAGAAACTCAGTAATAATCCGGCCTTTTGGCGTATCCCTTACATGTTTGCGAAAAGTCCACCAGCGAAAATAATAGGTCTGTTCAATGTCCTCATCCGGACAGTCCAGTAACGGAATCTGTCCTTGCAGCCAATCTGCGGCCTGAGCATTGCTGATAGAACTTTCGAAGGTTTCATCATCAAGTTCATTGAATTTGTGTACATAATTTTTTGGCTTATCTTGGCTTATTATCATAATCTATCTCCTCGTATTGTGGTGAACACTCTCAGAAACTCCCTTGCAAGCATCTTTGCGGCTGATTTTCATTATATCCCATTCACGAGCATTATACAATATTCACAAACTTTCTGCGGACGTATGTAATGAATTACCACCAGAAGTGTAATGAAATATCAGAAATAGTCATTTTGTAGAAAATGAAAATTTCATTACATCTACACTATGATTTCATTACATAACTTCGCACAGGGCGATTCTATCTGGTACAATGTCACTAACTAAAGGCATGGCGGTTTAAAACCGACAAGGAAATTATACGAGGGAGGTGAGAAGAGATGAAGAGAGTTATCGGAAAATTGCTGGCAAGGATTGCACTGGCAGTGACCAAAAATAATGTGTTTTTTGCAAGCACTTTTTGGCGAAAGTTGCAGACCAAAAATGGCGAATGTTGCATCTCCATTTTGGCGAATGTTGCACGCTCCACTGGTGACCTTCC
>JGI20163J15578_10000904_pt1 | contig 12346 bp, 8 predicted proteins | sample TergutCu122P1_FD_15578 | JGI IMG/M metagenome (IMG submission 15578)
AAATCCTCATAGCCGTAATACATGTCATGGAAGGTTTCCTCCACATATATTGCGGTTTGTCTTGCAGCTTCCAGAAATTGGTCAAACTCTTCCAATTTGGCTCCCACTCCCACTAAACAAGCAAAGGAACGAATATCAGGTACAGAAAAGGGGCCCCCTCTCCCTTTTGGAGGGGTAGGTAACTGCTTAAAATACTCCACTGACTTTTTAAGATATTTGGGTGCCTCATATTTATGGGTAACTGTACAGGTGTACATATCAATGTATGCCAAATTGCTATAACAAAAACATAACACGCTGATGGCAAAAGGAGTTTTCACCCCTTCCCATTCCTTTATAATCTTAAGGGTTCTTTCTCTCGCTTCCTGATACTCTCCCATTCCCAAAAGCAACAAAGGAGCAAAAAAATGCTTTAACTGTAAGAAACTAACTTCTTCCTTTTTGTCGTAATCAGGATGATTCTCTTCTATGTTATATTCCACATCTTCTATAACTCGTAAAAAATATTCACAGGTATCCTGTGGCAGTCTGAAAGGATAGGAGAATAGAAGCTCTATCATTCGGGAGAATTGATGAGCTTTTGCAAAATAATTCATGGCACTCAAAGAGTGGCCGTTTTCAAGGCACCAAAGAGCAACTTGATGATAAGTTTCTTTCTTCTCCTCATCGGATAAAAGGTGATGTTTCTCCTGCAAAAATTCTAAGTATAAAGGGTGGATACGATACTCTCTTGCCAAAATGTCAAACCATACGAAAGAACCTACCTTTGGGTCTTTGATAATGGCTTCATCCTTTAATACCTTCTCTAAAGGCATCTGAGAAAAATCAGAGACTAAAGCCAAACGAATCAGAGTTTTTTGAGTATCCCCTGGATAATCCCCAAAAGCCTCTGCCTCTAACAATTTAAAAACATTCTGCTTCATGGTTTTAAGAGCAAGCCCCAGATTATCTGGAATTCTTTGAAGCACCAAGGACAACAATTGAATGGCCAGAGCCCAACCTTTTGTTCTCTCTAAAAACAAAGGCAAATGTTCAGAAGAAAAAGGAATATTTCTAAACTCTAAAAACCTGCCCAGCTCTTCTTTAGTGAAACGCAACTCTTCTTCGGTAATGATGCTTAATTTTCCTTTCGCGAGAAAAGAGATGGGCTCCACACATTCCAGTTCAGGTTGCCTTCTAGAGATAATCAGGGTACAAATATCCGTATCTTCCCAATTCATGCAACGCTCTATAAAATGAAGTGTTTGCTCTGAATGAATATGATGAAAGTCATCTAAGACAAAAATCCTTTTTACATCCTTTGTTCTGGAATCTGTAGATTCCTCGTCGCTTTCTAGTATTTCAATAAACTGCTTAAATCGACCGAGAGTTTCGGGAAAACCAAACTCTCGCAACCGCTTTCCTAACTCTCGATTGGCAAAAGAGAGGTTTCGAGTGAAATTCTCCCAGAAACTTGAGCCTACATTGTCACTTTCTGTAAGTTGAACCCAACATACAATCGCATCACTTTGTTCTTCAACATAATGAAGTACTCCTTGTGTCTTCCCATAACCTGCACCTGCAATAACATATACCAGCTTACTGCGAATGGCTTGTTCCAGAGCTTTGTAGATTCGAGGTCGTGGCAAATGCTGGGCGGACAAAAGGGAAGGGGGATAATTTTTAGGGGCTAACTTTTCATTTTTTTTATCCTTTTTCACTGATTTTTCCATGATCTTCCTCCTTCTCTTCTCACAACACTTTTGTTTCTACAAATGTATAAGACATTTTGCCTATATCTGTTAAGGGGTGATAATACAATAATTTTGTACTATTGATACTGTGAACCATATAGATTCGCTAGCATGACACTAATTATTATTTCTTTAATCTTATCATACTTTACAGATAACTTACATAGTAAAATGAGCATTTTCTATTATCTCAGATGTTCAATGCTCCGAAACTGTAATTCCTAATAGTATAGCTACGCTATATTGGCAAACTGCGACCTTAACTGTAGCAACTTGAAAGGTGAGGTTATAAACCATTGTGTGAACAAAATGTTAACGTGTTGTTAAAAAAATGTTAAAAACTTTTCTTTTTTCTGTAATGTTTTCTTTTTCATCATAGTTTGTATAGTTATATCGACTTTGATTTCTCAAAAAAAGTCACAAAATTGGGAGGATGAATGTTATGAAAAGAATGAATGGATTATTGAAAGCGGTTACTTTTTTATTGATTTTTAGTTTTATAGTAAGTTTATTTGCTGGGTGTAGCTCCGGAGCTCCTGCCCCTGCCTCTGCTCCAGAACCAGAAATGGCGATGGAGGTAGCATTTGATGCCCTTGAGCCTGAATCCGAAGCAATGTTCTTTGATGAACCCGCAGATGAATGGGATCTTGATGAGGAAGTATCGATTCCCGTTGAGTCGCCCGCCGCTGCCGAAGCACCTGTACCTGAAGGCAATATGGGCCCAATCCCTATTCTCTTAGCTTCAGAAACAGGAAGGCAATTGGTTTATACCACAGATATTATCATCGAAACTACTGCGTTTATGGAAGGCCAGCGAAGATTACTTAACAAAGTAGAGGAATTACATGGTCATAGTGAAAGAGTTATTGTAAACGGCCGTAGCTTAAGAAATCCAACAGCTGAAAGAGATGCTTACTTTAGCCTTCGTCTACCACCGGAAAATCTAATTGAGTTTATTATATTTGTTGAAGACCATTATCAATTATACTTTTTAGACAAAAAAATGAGAGACTTCACCATCACTCATGAGAGAAATGTGGTTCATTTAGAGGAATTAAAAGAACGAGAAGAGCGATTATTGGCAGAATTAGAAGAGGAGCAAACCACTAGGAACCTAAGAGATCTGGAACGTGATCTAGATAATATCCAAGCAGACATTCGAAATTTGGAAGCGGCTGCTACTCAACTAGATTGGGATGTGGACTTCTCAGATATCACTATTTCCTTATTTGAAATTATTTTCCCTGAGGAAAAGGAAGAAGAGGAGCCTGTAGAGCTTCCAACTTTTGGTGAACGTTTGCAGGATGTAACGGTGAATAGCTTAGAGAATATATTGGCAATGCTACAGGGATTATTACTTTTCTTAATTAGGGCTCTTCCTTGGTTAATTCCCTTGTCGATTATTGTTTTTGTAATCTTACGTATACTGAAAAGGGTAAACATAAAAACAGCAAAGCAAAAGAAAAGTGTGGTAACACCTCCAGTTGAACCCAACCCTGTTACTCCAAAGGTGAACACTCATGTAGAGATCTCTAATTTAGGCGAAAAAGATTCTTAAGATTGTAACTCGTACCCCTTTACTTTCCGAGTAGTGACCCCATTCCCTTTCAGGTTCTGCTCGTTTACATAACATCAGGCAGGATTACTCCTGCCTGGTGCTTTTGTTATATTTTTCCAGAAAAATATATGATAACTCGACTGTACCTTTTGACGCTTATATCACATTATTATACCTCCATTTGCGTGGAGAGGCTCCATATACCTTTTTGAAAGCCCTGGAAAAACGTAGGGGATGCTGATAGCCCACCTTGACACCAACATCTGCTATTGACAGATTCCTGTCCGCAAGAAATTCACAAGCCTTACCCATACGATAGCGAATCAAAAAGTCTTGAGGGGTTGATTTTGCAATGCTCTTAAATATCTTGCTAAAATAACTGCGATTAAGGTTGCAAAAAGCGGCAATATCTTCTACCGTTATGTTGAGATGATAATTCTTCTCAATATAGGCAATGGCCTCTTCCACATAAAAGCTATTGATGTTCCCTTTCTCTAAAAGCTTTCTAGTCACTGAGGATTTTTGTAGCGCATCTAGAAACAAATAAAGATGACCTGTCAGGTACAACATATTTTCAGAACCGTGATGTGCTAGATGGAGTAATTCTTCCCGCAAAACTTTTTCCATCCTATCGCCGTTACTGTTATAAATCAAATTGTCAAAATCCAGTCCCGCTAAATCTAAAAAATCACGTGCTTTAAGTCCATCAAACTCTACCCAAGTGTATTCCCAAGGGATTTTGTCATCAGCAACATACATGGTTTGCTGGTTGGGGCAAATTAAAAAGCCTTGACCTTTTGTTAATGAGTAGGTATGTTTTTTTCCTTTACTGTTAATGGCACTAAAGCTTCCTTTCCCTGAAAGGATATAATGGAAAAGATAGTGATTCCTGGCTGCTGGACCAAAGGAATAAGAGGGCATACAAGCTTCCCATCCACATTGGATAATGTTACAGTCAATAAAAGACGAGATGGGAAAAAGGTTATAAATGAAATGTTCGCCACGACTAATGCTTTTTTGAGACATTTTTTAATCCTCCTTGTCTCCACATTATATCTAATTATATGCCAAAATACAAGTTGACTTGACATAATAATTAGTATTACAAACATTTTGGTATCTTTAGCCACAATTATAACATTCACATTAATATTTATTTTATATATAATGATGCCAACACAATGTACTTTAAAAAATACAAAACACAAATCAAATAGGAGGAAAATTTGATGAAGAAAAAGTTATTAACAAAAATGTTGGTTGTAGCAATTGCAACGACAATGCTCTTTCTAATAGGGTGTGGCAATGATGCTGATCCTGTAACGGATGTAGCTGATGATGTGACCGATGCAGTTGAAGATGTGATTGACGAGGTGGAAGATGTGATTGAAGAAGTACAAACAGGAACAGAAGGCGTTCTTAACGTACTTATTTGGGACTCTAACCAACAACCAGGAATCCAACAAATCGTAAATTTATTTACAGAAGAAACAGGCATTGAAGTAGAAATTCAAGTTATACCTTGGACAGAATACTGGACACTTCTTGAGGCAAGTGCAGGGGGTGGAGATATGCCAGACGTAATGTGGATGCACAGTAACGAAGTTCAAAGGTATATGTCCCATGGATTGCTCATGGATTTAACAGACTTCTTACCAGGAAGTAGAGTAAATATGGCAGGGTTCCCTCAGGACATTATTGAACTTTATACCTACGATGGAAGATATTATGCTGTACCTAAAGATATTGACACCATTGCTATCTGGTACAACGTAGGAATGTTTGAAGAAGCAGGGGTAGAGTTCCCTAATGACACATGGACATGGGAAGACTTCTACGATGCAGCAGTGGCATTAACTGATGGTGCAGGACAATACGGTACCGCTTGGGGACCAGGAAATAATCAAGATGGATACTGGAATGTCATCTACTCTATGGGTGGGTATGTAATCAATGACGAAAGAACAGCTTCTGGATATGACAATCCAAACACCATTGAAGCCATGCTATTTGTTGAAAGATTAGTTCGAAATGGCACTCTTCCAGTTGAAGTTAGAGGTTTAGATGACCAGCACGTTCACTTTGAAGCAGGAACGGTTGCAATGATTACTATGGGCTCTTGGATGGTACCTGCATTTAGAGAAAATCCTTTCTTTATTGAAAATGCAAGAGTTGCAGTATTGCCAATGGCAGCCGATGGAAGAAGAGTTTCTATTTACAATGGTTTAGGATGGGCTGCTTCAGCTGCAACAGATATGCCAGATGAAGCAAAAGCTTTAATCGAGTGGTTTGGAACACAAGAAATGCAGATCTTGCAAGCAGAGCTTGGAGTAACCATGTCCGCTTACCAAGGAACTTCAGATGCATGGGCTGGAAACACAGATGCCTTTGACATTACACCATACTTCGTTATGCTTGATGACGTTGTTTTGCGCCCATACTCAAGAGCGACTGGGGCATGGGAATTCCCAACGAATGATATCTTTACACAAGTGTGGACAGGGGAACTCACGATGCTAGAAGGTCTACAGCTAGCAACCGCTCTCATGAATGAAGCCCTGCAAGATGAACTTAGATAGTGAGAATCAATAAATACAGGGGAACGAAACAATTGAAGTGACCTTTGTGGGGTGAGGGGAATAAGTCGAATAGAATTATTCCTCTCACCCTAGTGTGCATATGTATGTGGTAGAACTCTGATGCAAGGTACCCTGTTCCCGTAAGGGTGAAAGGGCGGTAGAACTCTCGTGTAAGCACGAATGAGTTATACCTTCATATGCGGTAGAACTCTTGTGCAAGCACAAAGGAGTTATACCTTCATGTATTTAATGGCAATGAGGAGGTACTTGAATGAGAAGCCGTTTAAAAGATAATCTGTGGGGATGGTTCTTTGTCTTACCCACACTAACAGGTATTATTATCCTTAATATATATCCCATCATTAGAACCTTTTGGCAAAGCTTCCATCGTGTTGGAGACTTTGGAAGAGGCAATGAGTTTGTTGGATTGGATAATTATACAAGACTATTTGCAGGTGGCCCTTTTGGAGGGGGAGTCATCTGGCAGGCTACGTATAATACGTTATTGTATACTGCGTTGGTAGTGCCCATATCTATCGCCATTGGATTGGTTCTTGCGGTTTTTCTCAACGGACCCATACGAGGAAGAACTGTGTTTAGAACCATCTACTTTTTACCCATGGTGGTGGCTCCTGCAGCAATCGCCATGATTTGGCGTTGGTTGTTTAACCCACAGTTTGGGCTAATTAACGTTGTCTTTGGAGTTGACGTTCACTGGGTTACAGCGGGAGGTTCTTACATCCCTTTAATATCTCTAGCCATTATTGGAATCTGGAGTGTAATTGGATACAATATGATTCTCTTTTTGGCAGGACTACAAACCATTCCCAGAGATTATTATGAAGCATCATCCATGGATGGAGCAACAGGCATACGACAGTTTTTCACTATTACGGTTCCCTTAATTTCACCCATGATGTTTTTTGTAACCGTAACCAGTGTGATGGCTACCATGCAGATGTTTGATCATGTCTTTATGGTGATTGGAGCAACAGGGAATCCAGCCATGCCTAGAACCCAAACCTTAGTATTTTATTTCTATCGCTTAGCTTTCATGGAAAGACATTGGGGAAGAGGGGCTGTTGTTGTGGTTTGGCTATTGTTCATTATTGCAGCATTTACCTTGGTACAGTTCATTATCCAGAAAAAATGGGTTCACTATGAATAGGAAGGAGGAGTCATATGGTTACAAAAAATGCAGGGTTTATGAGTAAATTGATTATTTATGGAATACTAATATTATTTGCAATTATTTTGATTGTTCCTTTTGTCTGGATGTTTTTAACTGCCTTTAAGACCATGCCAGAGGCAACTGCGGTTAATCCCTTTGTGATTCTTCCAGCAGAATGGCGGACGGAAAACTTTGAGTTTGTTTTGCAAACTCAAAATTTTGTAAGATTGTATGGTGTAACGGTGGGGATGATTGCAGGGCGTATTATTGTTGCAGTTCTGACAGCTACATTCGCTGGTTATGCCCTTGCCAGAATCAATTTTGTTGGCAAGAATGTGGTGCTTGCCCTAATTCTCATGCAAATGATGGTACCTAGCCCAGTGTTTACACTCCCTCAATTCCAAATGGTTTCCGCATTGGGAAGAATGGATAACATGCTCTCCCAGTATTTAGGATTAGACACCATGTTCTCGCTACTTTTCCCAGGGCTAGTTACGGCCTTTGGTACATTTCTTATGAGGCAATCCTATAAAAGTTTGCCAAAAGACCTTGAAGAGGCTTCTATTTTGGATGGTTGCAATCATGGGCAAACCTTTTTGTTTGTAATGGCTCCACTAGTTAAATCAGCTATGGTGGCATTGGCCATTTTTACAGCTATATTTGCTTATAGAGAGCTACTATGGCCTCTCATTGCTCAAAACAGAATCATGCCTTTAGCAGGAGCACTAGCCATGATGCAAGGTCAGCACTTTACTCATTTCCCACGATTAATGGCGGCCTCTTTGATGGCTACATTACCGATGATTGTGATTTACCTCATCTTCCAAAGACAGTTCGTGGAAGGAATTGCAACTGCTGGCACTAAATTGTAACTTGTTTTAATGATCAAGGTTTTGAAGGAACGAAAAGATAAATTTTATTACGATTTATGCCGCAGGCCGCGGCGGAACGGAGATAAGAATAAGATGAAAATAACATTTTTAGGTGCTGGAAGCACCGTATTCGCAAGAAACGTACTAGGAGACTGTATGTGCACCCCAGCACTACAAGACAGCGAAATTGCACTTTACGATATTGACAGTGAACGCTTGAAAGAATCTGAGATTATCTTAAAGGCAATCAATAGCAATGTGAATGAAAACAGAGCGAAAATCACTACATTTCTAGGGGTAGAACAAAGAAAAGACGCTCTTAGAGATGCAGACTTTGTGGTGAATGCCATTCAAGTGGGAGGTTATGAACCTTGTACTGTGATTGATTTTGAGATTCCTAAAAAATATGGTTTAGAGCAAACCATAGGAGATACTCTAGGAATCAGTGGCATCATGAGAGGCCTTCGAACCATTCCTGTGATGGCTGATTTTGCTAGAGACATGGAAGAAGTTTGTCCAGATACGTTATTTATGAACTACACCAATCCTATGTCTATCCTTACTGGTTATATGCAGAGGTTTACCAAGATTAAAACCGTTGGTTTATGCCATAGTGTGCAGATGTGTACCAAAGAACTTCTTGAGGGTGTAGGTATGGATGACAAAGTAGAAGGCTGTAGCAACCTCATTGCAGGAATTAACCACATGGGGTGGTTGCTTGCCATGCATGACAAAGAGGGCAACGACATCTATCCAGAAGCAAAAGAAAAAGCCCTTCTTAAAAATGATACCGAAAAACACAAAGACATGGTTCGCTTCGAGTACATTCGCCATTTCGGATATTACTGTACTGAGTCTAGCGAACATAATGCAGAGTACAACAATTTCTTCATTAAACGCAACTATCCTGAGTTGATTGAACGCTTCAACATTCCATTAGATGAATATCCTCGTCGCTGCATCACACAGATGGAAGGATGGGAGAAAGAAAAAGAAGAAATTCTCCAAGGAGGCAAGATTACTCATGAACGTTCTCTAGAGTATGCTTCTTATATCATGGAAGCGGTGGTTACCAACAAGCCCTACAAAATCGGTGGAAATGTTATGAACACAGGGCTCATTGAAAACTTACCCACAGATGCCTGTGTAGAAGTGCCTTGTATGGTGGATGCCAATGGAGTAACTCCATGTCATGTTGGAAGGCTCCCTGTACAACTGGCAGCCATGAACATGACCAATATTAATGTACACCTACTGGCCATTGAAGCAGCAGTAACCAAAGATAGAAATCATATCTATCAAGCAGCCATGTTAGATCCTCACACTTCAGCAGAATTATCCATTGATGAGATTAAAGCCATGGTGGACGAGATGATTGAAGCTCATGGAGAATATATGACAGGGTATTGATGCCATCAGGCATTTTATCTATGGAGAGATAACGACACATAACAGCTAAAGAATACTCTTGGAGGCTCTTTGAGAGTACTCTTAAAACATTAGGAGGGAAAGTGTATTATTTAGGTATAGATGGTGGAGGAACCAAAACAGCATTTGCTTTGATGGATAAGGAAGGCAACATCGTATCCACATATGAAACTACAGGATGTTCTTATCCCACCTTAGGAAAGGAAGGGGTAATTGACATTCTTTTAAGTGGTATTAAAGAATGTCTCAAAGATATTCCCCCTTCTCAAGTTATTGCCTGTGCAGGAATTCCTTATTATGGTGAAATTGAAAATTTAATGATTGATCTAGAGGAAATACAAACTCGCTTACCTGTTGAACTCGCTTTCGTAAATGATGTGGAAGTAGGGTATTACGGAGCACTAGGATTTCAAGCAGGAATTAATATTGTCGCAGGTACTGGCTCCATTGCAATTGGCTTTGATGAAGAAGGCGGCTGTGCTCGTAGTGGTGGATTTGGCCCTGAATTTGGTTGTGATGAGGGTAGCGCGTATTACATAGGAAGCAGATTAATAAATATGTTTACAAGACAGACGGACCTACGGGAAAAGCGTACACTGTTGTACCATGCCATTCGCCAAGAGCTCCACCTAAAAGATGACCTCCATGTGATGAACTACTTTACTGGAGAGCTGAAAATGGAGCGAGATAAAGTGGCACAGTTTTCAATGTTAGCAGGAAAGCTAGCCCTTCAAGGAGATGAATCATGCATCAACATTTTCAAGGATGCTACTTATGAACTCTATCTACTTGCCCTTGGCTTGGTAAGGCAACTCTCCTTTAAGGAATGTCCCATAAAAGTATCTTATACAGGTGGTGTCTTCAAGTCTGGAGCCTTAGTTTTGGAGCCCCTAAAAGAATGGTTGAAAAAAGAGAATATGGAGCTTGTAGAGCCTCTAAATACACCTGTCTATGGAGCATGTATCAAAGCTGCTAAAACAGCAGGAGTAACTTTTCAAAGATAGCTAAGGGACTAAAGGAAAACAATCCAGTGACTGCCTTTTATAGATTGTGTTGTCCCAAGTTCCTCTCAATGACAAATAGGGTTCTTTGGCTTATTCATATTGGTAGTGTAAGGTAGAGTAGAGCAAAATAGAATAGAGTGGTAATAATATAGAATAAAATTATAGTAGGAAAGGATTGAAAAGATGAAATTCAAGTATGAAGACTATATTTCAACCAACGGAAAAGCTACAGCCAGGGAGATCCTTCAGCAGCCACAGATGTGGCAGGAAACGGTGGGGATTTTGGAAGAACGTTTGGATGAAATTCGTGCCTTTATGAAAGAAGCCTTAAAAAATAAAAATTTACAAATCATGTTTATTGGTGCTGGAAGTAGTGCTTTTTGCGCTGAGATAGTCTCCCCAGGAGCAAACAAATATCTAGGTTATAACACCAGTGCACCTCATACCACAGACATTGTGGCTTCACCAGGCAGTGTTTTGAAAACAGATATCCCAACTCTACTCATTTCTTTTGCACGCTCAGGAAACAGTCCAGAAAGTGTTGCTGCTGTGGAGTATGCCAGAAACCGAGTGGAAAACCTTTGTGAAATCGCTGTAACCTGTGCCCAGGAGGGAAAACTTGCATTGATTACAGGGAACCATGAAAAGCGTTTGACGATTCTGTTGCCAGAAAAAACCAATGATGAAGGATTTGCCATGACCTCAAGTTTAACTTCTATGGCTTTGGCCGCTTATGGAATACTGGCCTTTGAACAGTTCGAATCCTTTAAAAGAGAGGCTACTGTTTTGGGAACATTAATTGAAAGAAAAATGGATGAACTGGCTCACACTGCAAAAACAGTGGCAGAAAGCTTTGGCTTTGATCGAGTGGCATTTTTAGGATGTGGAACACTAAAAGGAGCCGCTCATGAATCTACCGTTAAGATGTGTGAGCTGACCCATGGGTATGTGAATGTGGTTTATGATACCTCTTTGGGATTTCGCCATGGACCAAAATTCATGATAAAAGACACTACTATTACCATGCACCTCCTGTCTGGAGACCCGTTAACCCAAAAATATGATGTGGATTTACTCAAAGAAGTAATCTCCCAAAAGAAAGGCAACAAAGTTGTAGTGGTCTCTGGTGAAGCCTTGGAAGTAGATGGAGTGGATTATGCTGTGAATTTTAGTGGTAAGTTGGCCAATGACTTTTACTTAAGCGTTGCCACTGTAGTATTTTCCCAGTTGTTTGCTTTTTTCACCTCCCAAAAAATGGGTGTAAATACAGACAGCCCAAGTGCAGATGGGGCAGTTAACCGTGTAGTGCAAGGAGTAATTATTTATCCTGAGTAACGTCCTTTATAAATAAATCAAAGGGATTCTAAGCTACTTAATCAAAAGTGAATGGATACCGATTAGGGGTGACTAATTATGATAAAACATATTATCTTTGATATGGATGGCACTCTTTCTAATACAGGGATTGCCACTCTTGCTTCCGTAAGAAAAATAGAAGGAAAGTATCAGCTTCCTTCGCTAACTCTAGAAGAGATTCACCAAGCTATGGGAATCGGAGGATTTGAGTTTTACAAAATTCTCTTTCCTACGGTTCCTGAGAAAACTTTGAAGAAAGTAGAAAAAGAAGTCGATGCCCTAGAAGACCTTAAAATCGAAGAAATGGGTGTCCATATTCTTTTCCCTGATGTTTATGAAATGATTTCTTCTCTCAACCAAAAAGGAATTAACCTTCACATTGCCAGCACAGGCAACACAAAGCATGTAAACGTTACTCTAACCTCCAGTGGAATCCTACCTTTTTTTACCAGTATATCTTCTAATGAGCCTGCTAAAATAGAGATGGTCGAAAGAATCATTGGCAATGGCAACAGGCAAGAGTGGGCCATGGTAGGAGATATGTTCAAGGATTCTGAAGCAGCTCGTAAGAATAACATTCTAGCAATAGGAGCTGGTTTTGGATATTTAAGCCCTGATGACTACCATCTGTTTGATCGAATCATT
>JGI20163J15578_10000907_pt1 | contig 12335 bp, 5 predicted proteins | sample TergutCu122P1_FD_15578 | JGI IMG/M metagenome (IMG submission 15578)
GTGTTACCCAGGTCGCGGATAGATTCAAGCGCCATTACCAGACGCTCCGTGTCGCGGGAATGCAGGCCGATCGTCGGCTCGTCCAGAACGTAGAGCACGCCGCTTAACTTCGAGCCTATCTGCGTGGCCAGCCTGATTCTTTGACTTTCACCGCCTGAAAGGGTATCCGCGCGCCGCAAAAGAGATAAGTACCCGACTCCGACCTCGACCAGAAAGTCAAGGCGTTTTTGAATTTCAGTCGTCACTTGCGCCACGATGTGCGCGCTGGTGGCAGTTTCCAGTTTAAAATTTTTTGTCACATCGGCAAGCTCATCGACCGGCATCGTCAAAAGCTCACCGATACCGTAGCCTCCGACTTTGACGTTCAGGGCCTCAGGGCGCAGCCTCAGGCCATTACAGGACGCGCAGATGTCCTCCACTCGATAAGGGGCAAGTTCGTCCATGACCGTCTCGGACTCAGTTTCGCCCCAACGGGCCTCCAGCCAGTTGAGCAGCCCCTCGTAGCGCCCCATGTATTGCCGGTCGAAAGCAGCCCCACCTGGGCCTTTTTCGGTGAAGATCATCGGGACGCGGTCGTCGTTACCGTAGAGAATAAATTTTTTAACGTCCTGAGGCAGGTCTTTGTACTTCGATGATAGATCCCATTCATATTTTTTTGCGAAAAGGGCGATTTTAGTCAGAAAGTAGGGTTTTGTTTTCCACGGCAAAATCGCTCCTTCATTCAGCGTGCGGTCGGGGTCGATCGAAAGCTCCTCCGAAAAGTGCTCGTGGCTGCCGAGCCCGGCGCAGTCTGGACACGCGCCGAATGGATTGTTGAACGAGAACAGGCGCGGCTCAATCTCCGGCATTGTTACGTCGCAGTCCGCGCAGGCGTAGTTCTCCGTCAGCATACGCTCTTTTTCGTTCTCTGGAGCAATAAGGACGTATCCGCCGGAAAGGCTGAACGCCGCCTCAATTGACTCCGCGATACGGCTTCGCCGATCCTCCGAAACCTTCAGGCGGTCGATGACGACTTCAATGCTGTGCCGTTTCTTTTTGTCCAGCTCAATGTCCTCTTCCAGCCATAAAACCGCGCCGTCGACGCGCACGCGCGTGTAGCCCTTCTCGCGCGTTTGCGCGAAGAGGTTCTTGAACTCGCCTTTCTTCCCCCGCACCAGCGGAGACAGAATCTCCACGCGCTTTTCCAGGTCGTTCTGAAAAATCTGCGTCATGATCTCGTCGATCGAGTGCCGTATGACGGGTTTTCTGCACTGTGGGCAGTAGGGTATCCCCACGCGACCGTACAGCAGGCGCAGGTAGTCGTAAATTTCCGTGACGGTTCCCACTATGGAGCGCGGGTTGTGCCCCGTACCTTTTTGTTCAATGGAGATGGCGGGAGACAGGCCCGATATATCGTCCACGTCGGGTTTTTTTTGCATCCCTAAAAATTGTCGCGCGTAGGCGGAAAGCGACTCCACGTAGCGACGCTGCCCTTCAGCGTACAGCGTGTCGAAGGCTAAAGATGACTTGCCGGAGCCGGACGGCCCGGTGATAACAACTAATTTCCCGCGCGGAATATCAATGCTCAAATTTTTGAGATTGTGTTCCCGTGCGCCTTTGATGCTTATAAATTCTGTCAAAGCAAAAACTCCTAAGATTTTTATGTTTGCATAAGCGGTCTCGATAAAAAACCAAGGAAGAGTTTATGTCACTGCACTTGAAATTGCAAACCCTCGCTGCATTTTTTCAAGAATACCACCGTTAACATGACAACAGTGTGCCATGTTAACGGTTTTGATGTTGCATCGTTGGCTTGAGAAATTTTCGTTCATAGTGCCGATGAAAGAATCGTTACCATTGTTATATGGTATGATTACAGTAGTTACAAGCAGGTAAAATCATTGTAATACTGGAGGTTGGAGCGTGAATCTTTTTAAAATTGTTTCTCTGACAATACCATTGTTTATCGCATTCTTCGCCGGCACCGCTTTTGCCGTGGAGAACGGCGGGTATTCAAACCCCAGGGCGTTGGTTTCGGTCGCGCAACTGAAGGAAATGATCGCGGACAATTCGGTCAAGATAATTGACGCTCGCTCCAATGCCCGGTTTTATCTAAGCCGCATCCCCGGAGCCGTCAATATTCCTGTCTCCTACTTGGACGGCGTGAGGGAGGGAGGCATACTCGTAAAGAGCCCCGATGCGGAGAAAATAGCGGCCCTCATGAGCAGCCGAGGAGTCTCCAACGATGACTTTGTGGTGATTTACGACGAGGCCGGCGGTTCTCATTCCGCGCGCATCGCATGGATGCTCATGCATTTTGGCCACACCAGCGTCGCGCTGCTCGACGGCGGCTGGGACGCCTGGGAAGGTGAAACGGACGAAGGCGCCGCGCCTCCGATAACGCCCTCAGCTTTCACGGCAAGGGATGACGGGAATCTTATGGCTTCCACTGCTGACGTGAAAGCCGTGCTGGGCAATCCAGAGTATGTGATCCTGGACACGCGCGCCCTCTCAGAATTCACCGGGGAGAGAATCATGAGCGGCGCCACAAGGGGCGGGCATATCCCCGGCGCAATCCTGATCGACTGGGTCTACAACATGGACGCCCAAAGAATTTTATTCCTTAAAAGCGCCGAAGAATTGAAAGCGATGTACGAGGCCAAAGGGGTGACCCCCGACAAGACAATAATAGTCTATTGCCACGCCAGTTATCGCTCGGCCTTATCCGCGTTTGTTCTGAAAGAGCTTCTGGGCTATCCCAACGTGCTCCATTACGAAGGCTCATGGTTAGAATGGAGCAATACCGACGCTCCGATCGCCGGGAACTAGCCATTGAGATAATTAAGAGCGAGTTTTTGAGATTTAGCTTAGTTCATTGAATTTATTGTTCAGAAAGAGGCACCGCACGATGCCGGATAAATCTGCAACCCAAAAATCACCCAAAAATCAAATCCCTCTAATGAGCAAATTTATCATTTTTTCCGTCACGCTGTTTCTGATTATTCTCGTGGCAGGGAGCGCGGCTTTTATATTTTCAATGCGGCAAATTATCAAGGCAAACAAGGGTCTTGAATTGTCACAAATGTTGGACTCTGAACGGGTCATATTTGAAACTTTCGTAAACAACGAGCTTGCTATCGCCCTCAGAATGGCAGATTCGCCGTTAATTCAGCGATATTTCATGACCCCCTTCTTTGCCCTGGAGAGAATGGCCGTTGAGGAGTTAGGCTCCTTCCGCAATACTTTCGCGTCGGGAACAGTTTTCTGGGTAAAGGACATGGATAAAAGGTTTTACTACAACGGCGAATTTTTGTATATCATCGACCCGGAAAGCCCTGAAAATTATTGGTATAACATTACCCTTTACGAAACAGAAATTTATAACTTCAATCTAGGCTATAACCCTACACTTGGCGCAACTAAACTCTGGATTAACGTGCCGGTTTTTGGCGCAGGCCGCCAGCCGCTTGGAATAGTGGGAACAGGAATTGAGATTTCAGATCTTCCCTGTATAGTTAACAGGGATTGCGACGGCAGAGTGCACATTTATTATTTCAATGCCTCCGGTGAAATAACAAGCGCGCAAAATACCGCGCTTATTCGCGCGAACAGGAATATTGAAGATGAGCTGGGCATTGACATTATAGCTTACACCAGAGGTCTGTACCCAGGCGAAACGCGGATTTTGGATACTTCGCAGGGGATAATTGTCATAGGTACGATACCGTTGCTGGAATGGTACTCCGTGGCGTTAATGCCTGACAGCATACACGACTATAGAAACCCTTTAACCATATTATTTCTTGTGATGCTTGTAGTCATATTCCTGATCTTTGTCATATTCAACGTGTTTATCGCCGACCTGCTCAGGCCTTTGCGCAGGTCAATGGACGAAGCGCAAGCCGCCAACCGGGCAAAATCAGCTTTCTTATCATCAATGAGCCATGAAATGAGAACTCCCATGAACGCGATAATCGGCATGGCAACGATAGGCAAACACGCTACAGATATTGAGCGCGTAAAATACACGCTGGATAAAATAGAGCATGCGTCAACGCACCTTCTGGGTATTATCAACAACGTGCTGGACATGTCAAAAATTGAGGCAGGCAAGCTGGAGCTGTCGCCCGTTGAGTTTGATTTTGAAAAAATGCTGCAAAAGGTCATTTCTGTTATCAACTTCCGCGTAGATGAAAAACGGCAGCGGCTTTCATTAAAAATGGCCGATAACGTGCCGCAGTTCATTGTTGCTGATGATCAGTATTTGGCTCAGGTCTTTGTGAACCTGCTTTCAAACGCGGTGAAATTTACCCCCGAGCAAGGCGAGATAAGCATTGACATATCTTCAGCATGGGAAAAGGATGGAATTTGTGAACTGCGTACTGAAATAGCCGACAGTGGGATAGGTATATCACCCAAACAGCAGAAAAGACTGTTTCAAATGTTTGAGCAGGCGGAAAGCAGCATAAGCCGCGCGTACGGCGGTACAGGCCTTGGGCTTGCCATTTCAAAACGCATTATTGAGCTTATGGGCGGCAAGATTTGGGTCGAGTCCGAGCTTGGCCAAGGAGCGCGGTTTATTTTCACCGTGCACGTAGCGCGAGTGTCCAATAATCTCGACTCCATACTTGCTTACAATGATGAAAAATCAGACGCTGATACAGAAGTCAGGTTTGACGGCAAAAAATTGCTTCTTGCCGAAGACATAGAGATCAATCGCGAGATTCTTACTTCATTACTTGAAGACACGGGGCTAATTATTGACTGCGCCCAAGATGGCCAGGAAGCGTTTGATATGATCAAAGCATATCCCGATAAATACGACCTGGTGTTCATGGATATTCAAATGCCTAAAATGGACGGGCTTGAGGCGACGCGGCAAATACGCGCTCTGCACATGCAGCGTGAAAAGAGGCTGCCGATTGTAGCAATGACGGCAAATGTGTTTAAAAGTGATATTGACAAATGCCTCGCGGCAGGCATGGACGACCATTTAGGCAAACCGATTGATATAAACGAAGTGCTGGAAAAGTTACGAAAATACTTATAGCTCCTTCGTTCAATGCGGAAGTTCATATGGATGTGATATGCGATGAAAAATACGAAGGATGAAATTGGAATTATAGAAGAAACAGCGCCTGGTACAGGCGATATGGACAGATCGTGGATGCTCTCTTTTTGGGAGATCTTCACTGAATGCGTTATTCAGATGGATGCACAGTATACCGTTACAAACCTTCGGCGAAAGATCGAAGGTAATTTTGCAGCGGCTGATATTGTCGGCAAATCGTTTTTGGGTTTTGTGGCGGAAAAAGACAGGGCATTGGCAGCAAACGAGCTTGAAAAGCTCAAAACCTCTCTTGTGCCGTATGTACGTTTTCAATGTCTGTCTACGCTGAATCGGTATTACCGCTGGACGCTCAGCGCTTTCCATGATAACGGCGTGTTCTGCGGTTGTCATGGCGTTGCCGTAGATGTGACTGAGCAAACGCTGAAGGAGATCACGCTGAACTGGCAGCGCGCTGTTATTGAAGAAGGTCGCGATTTTGTAAGGATTTTCGACATGGAAGGGCGCGCGGTGTACACAAATCCCGGCGTGTATAAAATGACCGGATATGACCCAGCCTCGGGGGAGCCGCCGTCGGAACGAATCTATACCCCGGAACATTATCACAAAGCCGTCCGCGGAGAAGGTATCGAATCAGTAAATGAACACGGCTTCTGGAGCAGCAGAGGCGAGCTGGTGCGTCTGGACGGAACGCTGATACCGATTGAGCACACTATGTTCGATATTAAGGATGATCAGGGTAAACCCATTCTAATAGCGAATGTCATCAGGGATATTACAGTTTTTTTAGAACATGAGAAAGAGCTGGAGGAAGCACGTAAGGCCGCTGAGGCTGCAAATGCGGCCAAGAGCGAATTTTTATCACGTATGAGCCACGAAATACGCACGCCTATGAACGCAATCATCGGCATGATTAACATAGGTATGGGTACGGATAGCGTAGACAGGAAAAATTACTGCTTTACGAGGGCGAACAGCGCAGCCAAGCACCTGCTCAACCTTATCAATGAAATTCTTGACATGTCCAAAATCGAAGCAGATAAGCTGGAACTGTCACACAATGTATTCAGTTTTAAAAGAGCGTTAAAAAACATAACGAATATAGCGAATGTCCACGCCGAAGAAAAACAATTGCGTTTTGTCGTCAATGTAGATAATGATATTCCTGCGTTCATATCATGCGATGAAATGAAATTATCTCAGGTCATTATGAATTTACTGACAAACGCAATAAAATTTACACCGGAAAAAGGAACCGTTTCGTTAAGCGTCGAAAAAATTGAAGAAATTGATGATGACATCATTCTTAAAATTGAAGTTGCGGACACAGGCATCGGTATTTCCAAAGAGCAGCAGGAACGGCTTTTCAAACCTTTCAATCAAGCCGGCACAAACATTTCACAAAAATATGGCGGCACAGGCCTTGGCCTCGCCATTTCCAAACGTATTATTGAGCTTATGAACGGCAAAATTTGGATCGAGTCCGAGCTTGATAAAGGGGCACGGTTTATTTTCATCGTGCAGGTGGCGCGAGCGTGTAATAACACCGACTTCATGCCTCCTTACAAAGATGAAACATCAAACTCTGACACAAATGCCAGATTTAACGGCAAAAAATTGCTTCTTGCCGAAGACATAGAGATCAATCGCGAGATCCTTATTTCATTACTAGAAGGCACGGGAATAGCTATTGACTGCGCCCAAAACGGTCAGGAGGCGCTTGATATGATCAAAGCAAGTCCCGACAAATACGACCTGATATTCATGGACCTTCAAATGCCTCAAATGGATGGACTTGAGGCAACGCTGCAAATACGCGCCCTGCCGTTGCAGCGTAAAAAGAGGCTGCCGATTATAGCAATGACGGCAAATGTGTTTAGGAGCGATGTTGACGAATGCCTCGCGGCAGGCATGGACGATCATATAGGCAAACCGATTGATATAGTCGAAGTGCTGGCGAAATTAAAAAAATACCTATAGCATAAAAATCCGTGACGAGCATCACAGAACTATAAAAGAGGCGACGACTCACTTTATTTTATTGCGTTGAGTCGTCGCCTTTATGCTTGAAGCTACTTGAAGTTATGCGGCTTTCGTTTTTGCCTCTCTGCGCAGGCGTATCATCCAGTAAATCTTATAGGCTGCGGGAATTGCCAGCAGGGCCAAAAACCCTCCCGCTATCAGGCCGCCAATGGTAACGACCGCTATGGGAGATCGCATAGTCGCCCCTGCGCCCGCCGTGAAGGCCAGAGGCAGCAGCGACACCACTGATGTCGCAATCGCCATGACCAGAGATTTGAAGCGTATTTCCGCAGCCTGCTCAATGGCCTCGAAAGGGTGTAGTTTTTCTTCGCGGCGCAGTACCTCTGCGAAGTCCACCACGACTATGGCGTTTGTGTTTACAAGGCCGATCAACATGATCAAGCCTATCATGGCGAAGAGCGAAAAGGCGGTATTGGTGATCAGCATGAGAGGCACAACCCCTATCATAGCCATAGGGGCCGTCATCAGTATGATGACGCTGTAAGCCCAGGACTCCGTAATGGCCGCCACTATGATGAACGTAATCAGTATGGCTATGATCATGGCGCGGAACATCGCGGCGAACTCGTCCGCCATTTGCTCGGCCTCTCCGCCGAATTCGAAGTAGTATCCCTCAGGTAGATTCATCATTGAAAGAGCTTCCCGTATCTTTGCGTTGCCCTCACCCGACGTGATGTAACGCACGTTACCTGTGACCACTATGACGCGCTGGCGGTCGACGCGGCGTATTTCAGTGGGGGCGTCCGTCCAGAAAACGTCAGCCATTTCTCCGAGGGGCACGAGTCCAAAGGCGGTCATGATAGGCAGCTCTGACACCGTATGAATGTCGCCGGCCTTTCGTCGATCCAACTTCGCCACGATGTCGTATTCAAATCCATCCTGCCGAAAGTTGCCGGCATCCCGACCTATGAGGTATCCCCGGACTATGGCCGCCAAATCCGACATGTTCAACCCCAGGGGAGCCAGCCGCCAGCGTATCGGCGATATCTGCAACTCCGGTTTCCCCATCTCCGACTGTATCATGAGATCGCGTATGCCGGGAATCATGTTTCCCATAGCCCTCACTTCCTCGGCGATGGAGTAAAGCACGTCCATGTCCTCACCTACTACCCTTATCTCTATGGGGGAGGCGAAAGCCCTGCGAGTGTCGAAAATTGCGTAGTCTACTCCCTCCAGTGTGGCCAGAAACGGACGAATCCTGTCGGCTATCTGCTGAGTCGAGGGACGTTGGAGATCATTGTGCAGGTAGATCATGACGCTTGACCTGTTGACGGCGGTGTGCTGCATAGTTACGCCGACCGAAGCGACCACTTCGCGTATGTACCTGTTCTCCGGCATTGAATTTATGAAATCTTCAAGGAGGCGTGTCCTCTGATCTGTTTGCTCTAGGGAGACGTTGTTGTCAAGTATAAGGTCTATGCTGATAGTTCCGTCGTCAGTGACCGGAATGAACTGAGTTCCAATCAGGCCGGCCATCCTCATGGATCCGGCCGTCAGCAGCACGAAAATCAGCATGGTTAAGATGGGACGCCGAGTCGAGCGCCGAAGGAGGAACATAAACATCTCTTTAAAGCCTTCGTAAAACCAATTCCACGTTCCTACCAAAATCCGCCCGACGAAGGAAGTATCCCTGTTTCCTTTAACGCGGGCTCCCATGCAGGGCGTGACGGTCATAGCTACCCAAAGGGATAAAAGCGTCGCGAATACGATGGTAAGGGCGAACGGCGCAAAAAACTGGCCTGCTATACCGCGCATCATCGCGACCGGCAGGAAAACCCCCAGGTTGGTCATTATCCCGGCCAGAATGGCCACGGAAACTTCCTTAGTCCCTTTTTCAGCGGCTTCAAATGATTCGTAGCCCAAGTCACGGTACCGGAAAATGTTTTCTATTATGAGGATGGCGTTCATAGCCAGGGTACCCATCGAAAGGGCGAGCCCAAGTGTGGTTATCAGGTTCAGCGTGTATCCCAGCGCCTCCATCGCTACAAACGTCCCGATAAAGGCGACCGGCATCGACACGGCAACGATAAACGTTGCGGAGATGCTACCAAGGAACAGATAGATAACAAAGGCCGTCAGGGCTATTCCGATAAGTGTGTCGCGCATGACGCTGGTGACGGACGATTCGATGAACACCGTATCGTCGTGGGTATATGTGGCAGTAAACTCCGGCCTTGTCACCATGGCCGCGTCCAGCACTCTTCTGACTTCTCTGCCTGTCTGCGACACGTCCGTGTTCGGGCGCGGGCTTATCAGCAATTGTACCGCAGATTCGCCATTGGCTCTGGCTATAGAGCGCACGCCTCGCTCCCCGTCAATCACCCTGCCAAGCAGAGAAAGTGGTATAGGGTTGCCCGCAGGGGTTGGAATAATGATATTTTCGAGCTGACTGACCTCGTTGAACTCTCCGACTAGTCGTAGGGATATTTCGTCATGGATTTGGGTAATGTAACCCGACGGATTCGTAATATTGTTCGCGGCTACCATCGCGGTTACTTGTTGAAATGTTACTCTATGATCGGACAACGCCACTGGATCCAGGATTATCTGTATCTCGCGGTCTCTGCCCCCGGCTATCTGGACCTGACCGACGCCGTGTACGCGGGATATCAGGGGCCTTATGTTGTTGTCTATGTATGTTTTTGCGTCCGTTTCCGGCATGGCGGAGGAGAAAGACACGATCATAAACGGCCGCGCGTTGATGTCGACATTCATGCTCACCGGTTCGTGTGCGCCATCGGGTAATCTGTGCAAATGTGCTCTGATGCTGTTGTTGACGTCAATCAGCGCCAGATCTGTGTCGGTTCCCACCTCCATCTCGACGATCAGGAGTGACATTCCATCCCTGGAATGGCTGGTAATGGTTCTGAGCCCTTCCAGGTCGGCCAGCGCGTCCTCCAGGGGCTGCGAAACCATACGCTCTATTTCTATAGGGCTCGCTCCGTCGTAACGCGTTTGGACTATTACGAACGGCAGTTCCACGTCGGGAAACAGGGTGACACCCAGCGAAGTGTAGCTGGCCAACCCTAAAAACACGAATATAATTACGCCGCACCAGGTAAAAACCGGACGGTGTATGCAAAAACGAATTAAACCTCCCACGTTACGGAGCTCCCACTATTCCTGCAACCTCGGATCTGGAGACGAGCGCGCCGTCGGAGAGCGTCCTGTTGCCGCTGATTACAAGCTGATCTCCAGCTCTAAGCCCAGAGGTGACTATAACTTGCTCGTTGCGTCCTTCACCGATCGTTATCTCTACCAATTCGACTCTGTCGCCTCTGACCACGTGCACAAACTGACTGCCCCTTCGAAACATGACCACATGCGACGGGATGACGATGACATTTTCTTGCCTGTTTACCAGAAAGCGCCCCTCCAGATAGGTTCCCGGCCGAATTCCGCTGTTTGCCCCCAGGCTGACTACAACCGGGTACAGGCCGGAGCCGGACTGAGCCTCAGGGCTTATGCGCACGACCTGGCCTCTTTTTGCGATACCGTCTAAGATCAGCTCAACTTGAGTATCTCTGCTGATGCTATTGATGTCTCTCCTGGAAACCATCAGTTGTGCCTCTATGTCGGTCGGGTCTATTATAGTCATAAGCGCCCTTCCGGCCTCCGTCAGCTCGCCCGGCTCCACGCGGCGCGCCGACACCACGCCGTCAATGCTTGATCTGAGCTGCGTTCTCTGCAAAGTAGAGCGATTGGCCTGCGCGTTGGCCTCCGCGGTTCTCATGAGAGAGTACGCTCTGTCAACGTCGGCATTCGGTACGCCGCCTCGTATATTCAGCTCGCGAAGGCGATTATAGTTGAGCCGCGCTTCCTCGTAAGTCGTCTGACTTGCCTGCGCTCTTGCGATATGGTCTGTTTGCAAAAGCGTGACGACCGTATCCCCTCTCCTTACCGTATCGCCCACCTGAACGTGCACAGCCTGAACCACTTCGCGCATACAAGGCGCTACTATCTGCGTGCGCGCGGCTTGCGTCTGTCCGAAGTAGCTTCGCCACGATTCCCAGACAGTGGGCTCGATAGTTATAGTTGTTACGGGATGGCGTATCTCCTCATACCCTCTGGCCAGGGCCGCCACGTTGGCCGCAGCTTCACTGAGCCTGTTTTGAACCTGAATGAACAGCGCGATCGTGCACAGCGCCACCACCACCAGCCAGAACACAACCCTGAGCGCGTTCAGTTTTTTTAATATCGAGTGAAACATCCCAATCCCTCCTTAGGGTCAATATCATTAACGTAGTCATTGTTAGTTTACGCCGATCGTAGATAATATGTAAATCGTGGGTTTTATGCAATAGGGAAAAGGGAACATTAGCTCTCCGCCTTTCCTCGTTAATTTCCAATGTTAAATTTCAATACCAGGGCTTATGCTTTTTCTTTCATTTCCCGCAAGTGCCCATGATTACCATGTTTATATCATACTGAATACCTTGATAGCCACTGGAATGCCATCGCGCTCAAAACAGCCGTACCCTTCCAGAGAAGCCCGTCGTCGATGTCGAACTTCGAGTTATGATGGTAGGATTTGTATTTCTCCGGGTCACAGGTGTTTAGGAAGAAGTACGTTCCCGGGACGTCGTTCAGGAAGAAAGCCATGTCTTCCCCTCCCATGCTCGGTTCCGCCAATTCGACAACCTCGCCCGGGAAAAGGTGCTCCGCGACTTTGCGAAACTCCTCCGATACTTCTGGGTTGTTGACGACGGGAGGAGGCCCGTCCCAGTTGAAGTCGTAATCCACCGATCCTCTCATCCCCTCCGCAACAGCCTTCGCAATTTCGCCGATACGTCTGGCCAGAGCCTCACGCACGCTATTTTTCAGCGCTCGGATAGTGCCGGACATTACGCACTCCGACGGAATGATGTTGAACGCGCCGCCGGCCTGAATAGATCCGAAGGAAATAACTACCGGCGTCATGGGGGAAAACTCACGGCTGACGATCGTCTGAAGCGTAGATATGATCTGAGCCGAGATCATGATAGGATCAACCGAGTACTGTGGAGTGGAACCGTGGCTTCCTACGCCGCGCACTGTGATGGTGAAACGGTCCATACACGCCATCAGAGATTCCCTGCGGAAGCTGAAATGCCCGGCCTTCACGCCTGCGCCCAGCATACCGACGTGCATACCTGCTATGGCGTCCACGCGCGGATTTTCGAGCGCGCCATCGTCCAGCATTCGTTTTGCGCCGCCGGGCCCCGTCGGGTTACCTTCTTCGCCGGGCTGAAAGATCAACTTGACG
>JGI20163J15578_10000910_pt1 | contig 12297 bp, 7 predicted proteins | sample TergutCu122P1_FD_15578 | JGI IMG/M metagenome (IMG submission 15578)
GCTTTGTTTGATAAAGTTAAGGGCATGTTATCCAGACCTTCCTTCCTTATATCTGTAGTCTTTATCATAGTCAATCGTACCCAAAAGATTGAAAAATGATTATTCACATATTAACAATACACCAAATACAATCACAAATCAATAGTGCCGTAATCAATTAATGGTTAACAAATCTACTGCTTTCTCTTCTTTTGGGATTTTTTAGATAAACATCAAAGCAAGTCCCCGCCGTTGTTTTCCATAGAGGTAGGGACTTGCTTTGATGTTTATCTATAGTAGTGTCATGCTCGTGAAAATATATCTTTCACCTTGCAAATTGAGGAAAATCAAAACACATCTTACCCTAAAGTAAACGCCCCCAAAGTAGTACCACCCTCTCCTTTGAACTCAAAGTACAAAGCATGAATACCATCCGGTAGGTCTACGTCTACCGTCGTTTCCTTCCATACATTGGAGTAACCGATTGGAATCTTTACGATTGTTTCTCCATCCCAGGCAGTCTTCACTTCTAAATAGCCATTTCCGTATCCCCGGGTTTTAACGCCAATCTTCTTAACGCCTTGGCAATCAAAGTATTTGAAACCGGCAATGGTAGAATCTTGCATATTGGCGATATAACCTATCTCTTCTTCGCCATCTTTCCCGTCCTGCATAATCCGGGCAAATCGGCCATTTATCCAACCGGCTGAATGCAAAGGATCAGTACAAGCTTCTCTTTTAGAGAACAAGTTACAGGCAATGTAAGCCGGATACTCGCCACGACCCACAAGTGGGCCGCCGTTTAGCCCACAAGAAGTGATTTCTACTTGAGGGATTGAGCCATCGGCTAAAATTTCAATCGCTTCGGCGCAGGTCTGACGGCAAAAACAAGTTCCGTTAGTATGGCGATGATAGAAAATATACCATTTGCCATTTACTTCCACCATCCCACCATGATTATTGCCCGGGTAATAGGAGCGTAAATCAGCGGGTTTATAAGTATCAATATGCTCATCACAATTGCTCACTATCACTCCACGATAAACAAAGTCTTTGGTCGGATGCTTGCTGGTGGCATAGCATAATTCATGCATCGGGCTGGAGGAATAAACCAAGTAATAGGTATCGCCATGTTTACGAATCGAAGGTGCTTCGAAAAACTCATGCTCCTCAAAACCGGTACCTTGCGAGTAGCAATTGCCGGGTGCAACAATGACCGGGTCCTCTAAGATAGTCAACATATCCGCGGCTAACACCGTGCCCATCGCCCCCTTGCGCGAGGCATCGCCCGGTCCGCAAAAACCGGTATATAGATATGTAATTTCCCCTTCAGTTATAACCGCCGGGTCAAACTGAGGTTGATCATCTAATCGTTCGCCTAAGCGAGTGCCATCTTGATAATGAACATATCCGTAAAACTTGTACTCTCCCGCCGGTGTATCAGATACCGCTACCGAGACAATCGATACCTTATCCAGAACATAATATAGTAATAGCGTCCATCCGGCCCCACCGTAACATCGGGAGCATACAAACACATATGCCCGTCTTTGTTTAGTGGGTCCTCTGTTTTTTTGTAAATAACACCCTCATAACGCCAATCGGTCAAATCATCCACCGATGCCGAATAACAGATATAATCATTCATACAATAGGCAAAACCATTGTAACGATCATGAGAACCATACACGTATACACGTCCGTCAAAGACATGGGGTTCGCCATCGGGAATGTACTCCCAAGAGGGTAAATATGGGTTAAATGCTTGCTTTTTCACTAGTTTTACCTACCTTTCTACTCATTTCCCTAACCGAATCACATTCCAAGAGGCTTTATGTANTACACTCTCTAATCTTCCGTTTTCTAAAGAAGACCCCNNCACCACTTGCGGTTTCACATTTTCCTTTGCTGCACTGTTTACTGCTTTAAGATCGTCATGCTCAAGCACGATATGCTCGATTAATTGATAACCTTCCATCCCACGGACATCAGTAAGTAGTTGTACATCTTCTGTCAAGTTACGATTCACGGCCAAGATGGTCAGTTCTTCTTTTTCTTCATTCCAGATCGAAACGGTTTCAATGTCAGTNACTTCGTCATGGTTAGCNGTGCCATGCTTGGGGGTGTCGATAATTGGTTGNAAGACAATCCCGCGCCCATACTTGGAGGCATGCATAAAGGGGTAGAAAATAGTTTGTTTCCAAGCCGCTCCCCCACCGGCGTCGGTCATAATTGGCGCGATAACATTGATTAATTGAGCCATGCAAGCCATTTTCACTCGGTCAGCGTGCTTTAATAACACAATCAGCATCAAACCTACCAGTAAAGCATCTTCAAAGTTGTAAATGTCTTCTAATAAAGGTGGACCAATCTGCCAAGGACGATTTTCGGTGGTGTCAGCATCGGCGGCATTAGAATGATACCATACATTCCACTCATCAAAACTTAGGTTGATATCTTTCTTTCCGCGTTTTTTCGCTTTCACATAATCACAAGTCGCGATAACAGAACGGATAAAATCACTCATTTCATCGGATAGAGCTAAGTAATCATTGGAATCATTGTCACGATTGCCATAATATTGATGCAAGGAAACATAGTCCACGTACTCGTATGTACGCTCTAAACTAACAGCTTCCCATTCAGGGAAAGTCGGCATCCCTCGGCCGGAGCTTCCGCAATGCACCAATTCAATGGAGGGGTCAATTAGTTTCATGCCCTTGGCGGTTTCCTCGGCAATCCGCCCATATTCCATCATCGTTTTGCTGCCTAGTTGCCATGGACCATCCATTTCATTTCCCAGACACCATACCTTGATATTGTGGGGATCTTTTACCCCATGCTTAATCCGCATATCACTATATTTTGTGCCACCGGCATGATTGCAATACTCCAATATATTCAAAGCTTCAGCAATTCCTCTGGTGCCTAAGTTCACCGCCATCATTGCTTCTGAATTAGCTTTAGCTGTCCATTTTACAAATTCATTTAGACCAAACGTATTAGGCTCTAAGGTCCGCCAAGCCAAGTCTAACCTAGCCGGTCTTTCACTTAAAGGACCAACACTGTCCTCCCAGAAAAAGTTGGAAACAAAGTTCCCGCCGGGATAGCGGATAATCGGCACATCCAGCTCTTTTACCAACTCGATGACATCTTTTCTAAATCCATTTTCATCGGATAAGGGACTTTCCGGTTGGTACAATCCATCGTACACCGCCCGTCCCAGATGCTCAACGAAAGAACCGTAGATGCGTTTATCCACCGGTGCTACTTTGAAATCTTTGTCAATAATCATTTTTGCTTTTCTACTCATTGTTTGTCATTCTCCTTTAGTCTTTAGCTCCTCATTTGTTGTTACATATTGTCCCCACACTTGTATGTGGAAGAATTCTTTTGATACTTTATCTCCTCTCGCTTATAATTTTCCAAAGCTAATGGCACAACACTTGGCGTCGTGGATGATATTGTTTTCGATAATCTATCCCTTACATTAATGCGGTCCAATTAACCATGGTAATTCACCGGCAAAAGCGTCAATGGAATTTCGTCATGACACATTTCAAGACAAATCCCATTAAAAAACACTCCTTTCTTACGCCATTTCAATTATTAGCGAAGCAATTCCACAAGGTGGCAAAGTTAAGTTAACAGTTTCTCCTTGCAAGGAAATTTGCTCAATGCTCTTTTTCACGACATTGTCAGGATGGTCGAAGGTGTTATGCGCAGTTACGCTACCTTCGATTAATTCACCGGAAGCAGAAATGGGCTTCCCGCCTAAAAGATTGATTTCGATCTTTGCTTCATCCTCCGCGGAAAGATTTACCAGTGATACGGTTANTAGCTTATCCTTTATCGAGGAGGATATATCTACCTGTGGTAGATTGTCTACCTTCGGTAGATTGTCTACCTGCGGTAGATAATGTTGTATTGATTCCGGCGCTTGCTCCCATTGTACCGATAAACCTTCTCCGTTTTGATGGGTTTTAAGCAGATCAAACACATAATATGTCGGGGTTTTAATCATCTGCTCCCCTTCTGTCAGGAGAATTGATTGAAGTACATTGATGGTTTGGGCAAGATTAGCAATCCGAATCCGGTCGGCATAACGATGGAACATATGCAACATCAGAATTGCACATAAAGCCGATCGCATGGTGTTTTGCTGATATAGAAAGCCCGGTAAAGTACCCGGTTCATTGTCCACCCAGATCCCCCATTCATCCACTGCCATAGCCACTTTTTTATCCGGATCATAGTAGTCCATGATGCTGATATTGCGCTGAAACAGTGGTTCTTTAGCATAAGTATTAGCTGCCGTTTGATACCAACTATCCTTGCTAAAATGAGTACCATCGGACTCTTCACCCGGCTTCACATAACAGTGTACCGACAATCCGCCCATCAGATGGAGGGGTACTGATTCCATCAGGGTTTTTGTCCATTCGAAGTTTTCGGCATTTTCCCCGCCGGCAATCCGAATGATTTGCGGTGATTGCCACCAGTTTGCTTTGCCCATATCTTTGTAGTTTCTAACATAAGTGGCATATTTTCGAAGCTCTTGGGCATATTGGGCAGCCGTCATAAAACCTCCACAGCCCCAGTTTTCATTTCCCACCCCGAAAAGTTCAATTCCCCAAGCTTTTTCTCTCCCGTTTCTGCGCCTAAGGCGTGCCATTGGGGAATCACCGTCGCAAGTTAGGTACTCGACCCAATCACGCATCTCGCGTACCGTGCCACTGCCTACGTTTCCGCAGATATAGGGTTCACAACCTATTTGCTCACATAAATCCATAAATTCATGGGTACCGAAATGATTGTTTTCTGATTGCCCACCCCAGTGAACGTTAATAATTGGGGTGCGTTCTTCTAAAGGCCCGATCCCATCCATCCAATGATAGTCGTCGGCAAAACAACCGCCCGGCCAACGAATATTGGGAACGTTTATTGCTCGCATGGCTTCGACAATATCCAAGCGGATACCTCTAATGTTAGGAATCGGCGAAGATTCTCCCACCCAATATCCACCATCGTAGATACATCGACCTAGGTGTTCAGAAAAATGTCCATAGATGTGGGGATTAATTTTCGGACCTTTTTTACGTATATCTATTAGTGCTTTCACGTAAATCTCCTCATCTTTCTTTCTATTTGTATGTTCTATTACTCGTTCCTAGATGAAGTTTTAATGCTCGAAAAGACCTCGCAAGGTAGTTTCTTACTCTAGCGCGCGAAAACATCTCACTAGGAATCAAGGAACGATTTACATGTTCGCACAAAAGACCTCGCGACATTCTCGGCCCTATGCGTGTTCGAAGGAACATCGCCGCGTTCTCAGCTTACCTGCTCAAACGGAATACATTCCACGAAAGTTTCTTTAAGCATGCAGTTATTATCCCATCTTGTAGAGTGGTTTCTACGTTTACCGTAGGAACGATTGTATCCGGTGCTTCGTAGGTATTTACTGCATCAATATCCTCACTGTAAAGTTGAATATGCTCAACTAATTTATATCCGGTAAATGCTGAAACATCTAAATCGACATTGGTATCTCCCGTCCAATCTCGATTAATAACGAAAATGTTCAATTCTTCTTTGTCTTCATCAAAAGCCGATGCTGCATCAATATACCCTACTCCCTCCATAGTTCGATATTGGAACTGATGGGAAATAGCATATCCGGGAATATCATAAGTATCACAGTCGATGACAGTTTTAAGAGATTGTCCACGGCCGTATTTCATCAGTTGAGTAAAAGGATAATGTCCGGCCCGTTTCCAAACATGGTCACGGTCGGTATCAGCAATCGATTGCAAGCCGTGAGTTAAGCAACCAATCTTAATTCGGTCGGCATGACGAAGCAATACCAAAAAAGTAGATGCAGATGATAGAGCGCTAAGCATATCACCACCCCGATTAAACTTTCTGGCTGTCGCTGCCATATTGTCGGGGTCATGGCGAACATATTCCCGCGTGGGTTCATGGGTGTGCTCCCACACCGTTCCCCGTCCGGCCATACTACCTTCCAACGGTTGCATCCGCGAAGCAAACTCATCAAAAGAAATCATCATCTGCTTAGGGGTACGCAATTTGGTTTGGACAAAGTCGCAAAGCCCAAGTTCTGTTCTAATATAATCTTCAAAATAAACCGAACCACCTAACAATGCTCCATAATCTCCGGGAGCAGCGATATGATAATGGTGAAGTGAAATGTAATCCACCGATTCATAACACTCCTGCAAGGCTTCTAAGTCCCACTGGGGATAATGTGCCAAGAAAGGCGAACTGGAAACACAGGCAACGGTTTCGATAGTTGGGTCAATCCACTTCATCCCTTTGGAAACTTCGTGAGCCATCACGCCGTATCCACGCGGGTCTTTCTGCCACGAACCAATCTGCCAAGGACCGTCTGCTTCATTGCCAAGATACCATGTTTTTACCCCATATGGATCTTCTTGCCCGTATTCTCGTCGCAAATCCGACCAGTAACTGCCCGCTTTATGATTGGTATATTCCACCAAGTGCAGGGCGTCGGTTAAAGAACCGGTGCCGAAATTCACGGTGTACAACGGTTCCGCGCCAATCTCTTGGGTCCATTGGAGATATTCATCATGTCCAATCTCATTGGTGTAGTATTGAAACCAAGCCGTATCCAGCATCGTTTTGCGTTTTTCCTTAGGACCGATTGAATCCTTCCAATCCCAACCGGATAAGAAATTGCCTCCCGGCAGACGCACTGCCGGCAATCCGGATGCTTTCAAAGCCTCCATCCAATCCTGTCGAAAACCTCTCGCATCGGCTGTCGGATGTTTGGGATTATACATACTACCATTTACCATCGTCCCAATCGGCTCCAGAAAAGCTCCATATAGTCGCGGTGAAATCTCGCCTACCTGAAAAGCCGGATGGACGGTAATCTTAGATTTTTTTGCCATCGTGTTTACCTCCATTGAATCTATGATGCAAAATCATCATAAATCCGGTTTCGTCTCTTTCGTTCCTCAAGGCTTAACTTGTCTGCCCCGGCAATATCATATGCACCGAAGGTATCATATAACCGTGAGGTAGGGTCAATCTCCACATAACTCACCCACGGTAACCAATGATAGTGACTAAGGAAAGTTTGATCGCCAAATCTACCCCCTTCATGAGATAAACCGGGCAGAGCATACCCAAAGCTACCATCCACATCATTGGCATGTCTGGTATTGTTGTGGATGAATTCGGCATAATCACGGTAATGTTCATCCCCCGTAATAACGTACAGGCGATAATAGATGTAAGCACAGGCTGCCATGTACATATCTCCGCCACCTGCCCCGCCACCGCCACCTTGGGTGACCGGACTTTGTCCGCTAATCGGGTTTTTGGTGAAAGGATGGTTAGGAAACAGCACTCGCACCGGGAATGACCAACAATAAGTCCATGTTTCGGTGAAGTCGGCAGCGCCAATTAAAGCCTCTAACCACTTCGCTTCCTCGGTCAAATCATACAGGGCTAGAAAACCAAACATCGCATAAATCCCTGATTCATTGTCCAGGATATCGGTGTTGTCACAGGTAGAACCACGATACTCCATATTTTTGTAGGTATTGTTGTAAGCCCATTCACCGGCTTTTAAGGCGGCTTCTTTATAGCGCTCATCTTTTGTAACTAAATAAAACTGGATTAAAAACCTGACTGCACTGATGGTATTTGCTTTACTATCCATCCGCATCGAACCATCATCCGTATTATAAGCGCGATACCAACTGCCATCATCATTTTGAATGCGAAGATACCAATCGGCCGCTTTTTGGCAGAACTCTAACCAAGTCGGCTTTTCAACGCCTTTTTTCTTCATGTACAGATATGCGTCGAGAATGTTTTCCAGTCCATCGGCGATCATACGAGTCCAGAAAGGCATCGGTTCAAAGCCTTTTAACACGGGATTATAACAGTTCTGCGGTGCCCCAATCTCGGTCATCGCGGTACGTACCCAAAACTCAATAATATTCAATCCCTTTTCGTAAGACTCCCCTTCTCCCGCCAAATCGCCATAGCGAATGAGTTGATACCCAATCCCCGGCTGTTGTCCAACAAAACCAAATTGGAAGGAAACGCTGGACACATCCATCTGCGGTAGTTGACAAGAAAACGGTAAGCCCCAAGAATCCCCGTATTGGCGGGTAAGTTTGGTAAGCGATTGCATGGTGTTGCGGTATTGCAATTCTTGGTCGACTTCATAAATCGGGTCGGCCAAGCGAGCGTAGACACTACGCCAAGTATTACGCATCATCCCGTAAAAATCATCATATTTTTCGAAATCTACGGCAATGGAATAACTATGAGCAAATCCTTCTTCCGCCGGATGATATATCCTCGTCATAGTTTTGGTTTGCATCATATAATCGATGTTGTACCCGTGTCCCATCCTCGGCATTTGCCCATCTACTCCGGGATATACATAGTCCAAAGAAAGACCATCACTAACCGTGGGAATTTCTTTCCGTAGCGGATAACCATAATACAGGTAATTCAAAGTTTTGCTTTCCGGTTTACTGATGCCAATCGAGCCAATCGTAAAATCACGATCCACGATATGCTCTGATTGCATAAAGTTGTGGTTTCGCATCGTTACATCGGCGGCCCAACGGGAGAACATCGCCGTTTCGCCGGTAGTTTTATGCTGCGCTGCAAACAGTGGCAAAGTATAGTTAGTCTCTCGTCGCCAAAAATATTCACAGTCCAAATCATATCCAAATGAAAAAGGTTTGGCATATTCATTTTGCCGATACCAATTAGCCGGTGCAAAACAATCATAATCCCGTACTTCTTCCGAAGTCGCCATTACCAACGAAATCTTAGAGGCAAAACCATAATCATCAATATTTTTCTGCACCGTCACAGTTCGCGACACCTTTAGGCTGCCTTCTACTTCTTCATAGATATCTTTAACGTGAAATTCCGAACCGGTCGGGCTCTTCAATACACCTGTTGCGATAATTGAGTCAGCTTTACTGTCGTTTGCGACAATTTCATCGTAAGGAGCATCATAGAACTCGGTAATAGATAAAGCTGTCTTAATAAGAATGTACATCGGTCGTTTGTTAAAATATAGAACAACGCCCGCCTTGGAAACTTGTATTCCACCATCTTTAAAGTTCATTGTGTAATCATTTAATGCAATATTCATTTACGCCTCCTAATTCGCTGTATACAGCCAATTACTTACGAATACGTAGCATTATCGTTGGCGAGGTGCTTTAAGTTCCTCCCTAAGCTTGCCAGAACCTCGCAAGGTAGTTCATCGCTCTACGTTCGATAATGCCTCGCTACATTACGCCTTGATAGCACCCAGCATAATCCCTTTGGCAAAGTATTTTTGCAGGAATGGGAAGAAGCACATGACCGGAATGATTGTGATAAAAATAGTAGCCATTTGAATCCCATCGGTAAAACTCGGGATACGAGGCCCGGCAATGGACAAGGTATCGACAATACTATTGTCAATTACAATATTACGGAGCACTAATTGCAATGGGATTAAGTCATTTCGGCGAATAAAAATCATCGCATTAAACCATTCATTCCATCGGTCTACTGTATAGAATAGCAAAACTGTCGCTAAGATTGGCTTAGATAAAGGAAGAACGATTTGAATAAGAATCCGCCACTCTCCCGCTCCGTCTATCTTAGCTGATTCAAATAAAGACTCCGGTAAGGTCGTCAGGTAGGTACGCATGATAATAAAGTAAAAGGTATTTACCCCATATGCGAAAATTACCGACCAAATGGTGTTGGTAAGATTAAATTGCAACATCAATAAATAGAGTGGAACAATACCGCCGTTAAACAACATGGTTAACAATACAATATAAAAAATAATCTTAGCACCGGGGAAATTAGTCCGCACCAAACCGTAAGCCAAGCTGGTTGTAAGGAACATATTAAGCGGTACCCCCAACAGCAAAATCAAGCCGGTAGTTCTAAAACCGGTGGGAATACGAGGGTCTTGGAACAATCGGTAATAATTATCTATCGAAGGGCGTCTAGGGAATAACAATAGAGTGGATTCTAAAAACTCTCTTTGGGTAGCAAATGATGTAGCTACTACACTAATGAACGGAAGTATAATCGCCAAAGCCATACCTACCAAGAAAAAAAGAGTTATTGCATCTAATAATTCAAATTTTTCGCGAATGCCTCGAGTTTGTTTCTGTTTACTCATTTTATAATCTCTCCTTTCATGCTTTGGTTAAGCTAATAATCCTGTACCACCGATACGTTTAATAACAATATTGGCAAATAGTAGCAATCCTAAATTCATAAAAGATCGAATTAAAGCCACGGCTGCCGAAAACGAGAAATCTACCGGACCTAAGAAAGTAATACGATAGATGTACATATCCAAAATTTCTGCCACCCGGATAGTTGCCGGATTACTTAGGTTGAAAATCTGATCAAAACCACCGGACATAAGATGCCCTACCGCTAAAATGAACAGAACAATAATGGTCGCTTTAATACCCGGTAGAGTAATATATAACATTCGCTGCATGCGCGAAGCGCCATCAATCTCAGCAGCTTCATACTGTTCGGTATCAATTCCGGAAATTGCTGCCATATAAATAATTGCACTCCAACCGGCACTTTTCCAAATATCAGTGAGATAAATCATTGGCTGGAACAATGAAGGGGTTCCCAGAAAGGAAATTGGTTCAGCGCCAAAAAATAGCGCTCCAAGGGAATTGAGTAATCCACTATGACCAAGAACACCACGCATTATACTGGCAACAACGACCCATGATAGAAAATGGGGAAAGGTAAAAATAGATTGCAAGATTTTTTTGGAACGACCCAATCGTACTTCATTGAAAAACAGGGCAATGAGTATAGGCACCGGAAAAACAAAAATTAATCGACCGGCGTTAATCCACAGCGTCGTATAGATAGACTGCATGAAGGTCGGATCGAGAAATAGATTCTCAAAATGAATCATCCCAACCCATGGACTTCTAAACATCCCCAAATTTGCCCGGAAGTTTCTAAACGCTAGGGTTAATCCATAAAGGGGAATATAGGCAAAAATAATATACCATATCAAGCCCGGTATGATTAAAAAATACTTCTGTCTATGCTTTATAATTTCTCTGCCTAGATTTACCAGACGGTTATCAGATTTTGCCTTTTTCTTGCTTGACACAGACACAGAAAATCACCTCTTTCTTCTTAAAAGAATCAGCAACTATATTGCTGACTTAGTATTTTCGTCCGGGACAGTAGACTATCCCGGACGATAATGAGAATATAATATATTCTTTTTTGATGCTTATAAATGGAGAATCACTTGTTAAGGCCTATCGATTAGTTCCCGAATAATGCGTTCAATTCATCAAGTACCGGTTGTACGATTGGCATTTGTGATTCAATCCATGCGTGATAACGCTCAACCAAATCGTCTACACTAGTCGCAGAAGTTACCAGATTAGCAAACTCAGTAGAGAAGTCAATACCTTGAACCCTACGCATAGCAGGCGAGTCAAACATAAATAGATTCCAATCTACAGCAGTAAAGGTCTGTGGCGTAGACATCTCAGCACGCTCTAAGTAAAGGCGTCTGGACTCTTCACGATACTGAATTTCAATGTTTGGATTATCTAAAGCAAGGTCATCCCATAAGATAATAGATCCAAGAACATGACCTAAACTTGGATATTTTGCTCCTGATCCCGGAGGTCCGGCAAGGTGATATCCGGGAGGATTGTGAGAGATGATTGTGCCATCGGCTTCACGATCCCAGTCAATTCCTCTTATTCCCATTGATGTTCCCGGATAACCGTCTTTACTACCCATGAAATCCATTAGGTACATCCAACGTTCGAATACCGCCACATCAACAGTCGGGCTAAAAGTAACTGCTCCCCAGTAGTTGATAAGGTCTCTTTGATGGTAGTAACCGCTGGCACCCAACAAGGTGGCAAGACCATGGGCACTACGATCGATTCCTAAGTTTACTTCGAAAGTATCACGCATTGATTGTACGTCAGCAGTAGGAGCTCCTAAGTAAGCAATAGCTGCTGTTCCGGTAACATCAAAACGGTCGCGATCTTGTTCATGGGTCCACATGAAGAAGTCAGGATAAAGCAATCCATCATCGAACGCCTCAAAGTAATAGATTAACCCTTGAAGGGTATCATCCGCGGCCGCCCCCCAATGGTATTGTCCATCCTCTCCTTGGTAGAAGAAATCCCAGTGAGTACTATTTGCCCGCAAGAAGAAGCTGGCGGCATTTTGATGAGTCAATGCCAACGGAACTAAGCCGGCTCCAATATCCCCCGG
>JGI20163J15578_10000911_pt1 | contig 12288 bp, 10 predicted proteins | sample TergutCu122P1_FD_15578 | JGI IMG/M metagenome (IMG submission 15578)
ACAAGTATGACCGGCAGGCGGCGAAGGTATTTTTCCTCAGGAGGCGGAGGAGCCACAATAAAGTGGCGGTTTCCGGCTATTTCAAGAGTTGTATAATCCAGGATCGTTTCATCAAGCAGTTCTTTGAGTATGGTGAAACGGTCGGCACCCGGGGCTATGAATTCCATAAAACGTTTCCATGGTATTCCCTTAAAATATGATTTATACATTTAGTTTATCTTTTTTTTTGGGGTTTCCTTTTCTGAATTTGGCACTCTGTAATCAATGTACTGAGTGAGCTTTTCTCCCACATCCCTGAAATTCTTTTTTTGCGCATAGATTTTGTCCCACTGGATTATTGCTTTTTGGAATTCTCCTGTTTTTTCAAAACACATGGCCAGAAAATACCGGGCATAAAGACTGTCAGGTTCAGCTTCGCCGGTTATGCAATTTACTGCCCGCTCCAGTTCTGCAATAGCTCTGTCGATCATTCTAAGCGACATATAACAGCTGCCCAGCTCCACAAGACTGCGAAGTTTGCTCCCCTGGTCACGGGAGGCCTTTTCCAGATAGGGAATGGCTTCGGCAAACTCTTTGGAATCTTTTAGCACCTTTCCCATATAGAGCAGAAACTGGGCATCCGCCGGATCCAATTTCAGAGCCGCTTCAAATTCTGCTGCCGCATCCTTTATTCTTTTGCTTTGGTAATAAAACATCCCAAGCTCAAAACGATAGCCGGCTTCTTTCGGGTTAAGAGAAACTGCCTTTCGCAGATATTGCTCCGCCAGATCTGAGCGGCCGCGTAAAAAAAAGAGCTTTCCCGCCAGAAAATAATAGTCGGGCCTGTCAGGATGTTGTTTTATCAGTATAATGTATTCTTTGAGGGCTTCTTCCTCTTCGTTAAATTGGGTGAAAAGTCTTGCTAGGGTTTCCCTGAACTCGGTTTCGGGGATATTTTTGCCCTCAATACCCAGGCGGCCTGCACTGCGGTATGCCCTGAATGCCTGTTCATCCCGCTTATCCGCGAGATAGGCCTTGCCCAACAGATAGTGGGCTTCCGCATTCTGGGGGTCTTTTTCTATCGCAGCCTTTGCGGTCCTGATTGCCTGAAGTATCTTGTTTTTGTCAAGAAGATCCGCTGCTGCTACTGCCCGCCTTGGGAGGATTATACTCTTCATGAGGAAAAATATCAGAAAACCAATCCCCACGCAGAGAACAATAATAATCGTCGTAACCATTATTTCCCCTGTTTGTTTTATTGGAGCTTATACTTGCAAGGTTAACACCCGATATTATACTATCTATTAAACAAGGCGAGTGATCAAGAGTGAATAGAGTAAAAGCTGTTTTTGGAGCAATTTTTTGCCTCATTTTTTTTGTTTTTTCCGGTCCCGCGCTTGAGGCACAAAGTGCATTTGCACGCGGTGAAGAATTGTTTATGCAAAACAGGCCCCAGGAAGCTTTGAGGTTTCTTGAAGCCGCAGTAAACGAAGACCCGGCTCATGTGCAGGCCTTTCTTTACCTGGGGATTGTTTTTCTTCAGTTAAACCGGGTGGATGATGCCATCGCAACTTACCGCAGAATACTGCCAAGGGGGGGAAGCGAAACCGCAAGGATTGCCTATAATCTTGGAAATGCCTATTTTGTTAATGGAAATTTTGAATCTGCCAGGCGTTATTTTACTCTTTCCATTGAAAATAATCCGGCTTATGCACCGGCCTTTTTAAACCGGGCAAATGCTCTTGTAAGAATGGGAGATTTTTCAGCTGCGCTTGCTGATTACGAGACATACATTTCGCTGGAAAGGAATTCCAGACAGCGGGAGCAGATAACAAGACTGATGGCCTTTATACGTGAAGAATTCGCTGCAGGAGAACAGCGGCGTTTAATGGCAGAAGAAGCTGCCAGAGTTGAAGCTGAAAGAAGAAGGCAGCTTTTGGAGCAGATTAGCGAATCCCTTCATGCAATTGCTGCTGAGAGCACAAGCCTTTCAGCCGGATTCGAAGATATTCAGGAGTACGAAAGTGAATTTGAACTTGAATAATAAAATAATCGTCATTGCCGGAGTTATTTTGCTGGTTCTGGTAATCGGGGGTGTTTTCCTTTTTATGGGAACCAGAGCCGGCAGGGCAGGAAATGAGGCTATAACAAGCGTCCAGAGCGAGAGGGAACGTATCAGGGAGAATACCCTGACCCTTGCTGAACTTTACATGACAAGAGGCGAATTTCAGCGGGCTTTGGATCTTATAGACAGGTTATTGATAGAAAACCCCGCAGATGAGGCTGCCCTGCGCATTAAAGATGAAACTTTAAACAGGCAGATGCTGGGCGCTGTTCACCCTGCAATGGATCCTGCGGCAGATCAGCTCGCCGGTCAGCTTGCTGAGTTAACAGCAGCCCAGGCAAGACTCGAGGAGCAGCGCCGGATTACAATGGAACAGCAATGGGCCAGAGAAGATTCTGCCGCTGCTGCCCGTGCTGAGCAGGCCGCTGAACGCCGGGCTGCCGAAGAAGCCGAGCTTGCGCGCCGCAGGGCCCAGGAAGAGGAAATGGCCCGTCATTCACGCGAACTGCGGGCTGCAATGGAAACTGTGTTAAACCATGTGGAGCACGGCAAAGCCAGTTTAGCCCGCAGGGATTTTGCGGCAGCACAGGCCGCCTTTGCAGAAGCAAGAAACCGCCTTCCTCCGGGTGAAGATCGCTTTGCTGCCCAGGTTCTCGCCGAAAAGGCAGAAGCCTGGCACAGTGCAGCGGATCAGAGTCCGCAGGGAAGGCAGGCTGCAGCCAATGCCAGGAGCCTCGCACTGGAAGCAATAAATAGGGACAGAACCCAGGCGCTTCCCCGTTTTACCTTGGGAAAACTTTACAGGGACGAAAGGCAGTGGGATAACGCCATTACAGAATTCAGGGAAGCCGTAAGGCTGGATCCAAATAATCATTTATTTTCATTTGACCTTGGCAGAGCTTATTTCAGTACACGGCGTTTTGCCGATGCCCGGCAGGCTTTTGAGAACTCTCTAAGAATTAATCCCAACAACGAAATTGCATGGTATAACCTGGGCGGAACCCTGCGCTTTTTGGGTCTGCATAATGAAGCCCTGACAGCGTTTCGCAGAGCCGTGTCAATCAGGCCGGATTACGCCCTGGCGCACCGGGAAATAGGCCGCATCCTGCACAGCCGCGGCGACTTTCGCGGCGCAATCGAAGCTTTTAATACGGCTTTGCAGTTTAACCCAAACGACCTGGCCTCGCTAAGGCAGCTTGGAGCCGCCCAGAGCGCAGCGGGAAACATGGCGGCTGCAGAAGCTGCCTTTGTCAGGGCTCTTCTGCTTGCGCCTAATGACGCTCAGACCAACTTTAATATGTCGGTTGTAAAGCTGGCACTGGAAAAAAACACCGAAGCCCTGAACTTCGCAAGAAGGGCTGTCGAGCTGAACCCCGATAACCCGGTATGGGTTTTTAACCTTGGAGTTGCTTCCGAGGCCGCAGGGGATCTGGACGGCGCTATCAATGCCTATGTACGTGCCATCAGACTGGATCCGATGTATGTGCGCCCCAGAATAAACCTGGGAAATATTTATTTAGCCAACGGTCTTTACAATGAAGCTCTTGGCCTTTTTCTTGAAGCTCACAGAATTGAGCCGGCCTCGTTTGAAGTCAATAACAATCTGGGCGCAGTATACGCAAGGCTTGAAAACTGGGGTGCAAGTGTGGATCATTACCGCAGGGCCCTTGCAGTTCAGCCAAATAACCTGACAGTAACGCTTAATTTGGCCAGAGCTTTTGCCGGAGCAGGCGACTTTGCCCAGGCCAGGGATTCTTACCGGGAAATTTTAAGGGCAGCGCCTGCCAACTGGGATGCGCTTTTTGAGCTGGGTAAAACTTATATAAGCCTTGGGCAGACAGCCCAGGCAAAACAGACTCTGGAAGATTTTGTCAGGCGAAATCCAAATCATCACGCAAGGGCAGAGGCCGAAAGAATCCTCTCTGGTATATGAGGATTTGCCGTACAAATCAAGCTGATATATTTATTCAGGAATTAGCGGGCAAGGGACAGTGTTATGCGTAAAACAGCTTTGTTGGTCTTATTTGTTTTTCTATTTCTGCCGCAGTTTTCTGTTTCCGGGCAATACAGCCCGGGACTGCCTGGGCAAGACCTTGTCATGAAAGTTGCGCTCATAGGACCCGGCAGTGAGCTTTATTTTTGGTGGGGGCATATCGCCCTTGTGGTTGAAGACAGAAGAGCGGGAACAAGCCGCTTTTTTGACTGGGGTGTTTTTTCTTTTGATACCGAAAACTTTTTTAAAAATTTTGCTTTTGGGAATCTCATCTATAGCTGCATGGTTTCCCCGACGTATCGAAACTTTGAAGTTTACAAACGAACCAACCGCGATATAATCCTTTACACATTGAATCTGCCTCCGGAAAGAAAACTGGCCGTTTTGGAATTAGCGGAAATAAATATGCTGCCGGAAAACCGCGATTACCTGTATCATCATTTCATAGACAACTGCGCCACCAGAATCAGGGATATTATCGATTATGCTGTAGGAGGGCAATTCTGGGCAAAATACGGAGAAATGCCAAGCCGCTTTACCCTGCGCCAGCATGTCAGGCGTCACACATGGTTTAATCCCTTTGTTGACTGGATACTCAATTTTTGGATGGGGCAGGGTATCGACAGACCAATTACCGTTTGGGATGATATGTTTCTCCCTTCGGAGGTAACCAAACGGATACTTGAGTTTCAGTTTGTATGGCCCGACGGGGAAAAGCGGCCGCTTGTAAGCGATGTGGAAATAGTATTCCAGTCAACAGGCCGCCCGGCTGTATTGGATGTCCCCCGCCTTCAATGGCCCAGAACACTTTTAGCCAGCCTTCTTTTTTCCGGCGCTCTGGTGGTTTTATTTCTGCGCTTTGGACAGAGAAAGTGTTTTGCAGTTTTCAACGGCCTTTTTCAGAGCTTCCTGGGGCTTTTCTTCGGCATCGCCGGAAGTTTGCTCTTTTTTATGATGTTTTTCACAAATCACGACTATACCTTTTACAACAGCAATATCATCTTTGTTAATCCCCTGTTTTTTCTGCTTGTTCCTTTTGGGTTCATTTTCGCATTCAGCAAAAACGAAAGCAAGCGTTTAAAGGCAGCCCTGACCATGAAATTCTTCTGGGTCTATGTATTTTTTGGCGGCTTTCTTACCATATTAATAAAGCTTTTCCCGGCATTTTACCAGCAGAACCAGAACACCCAGTCTCTTGTTTTGCCTCTTGCTCTTGCCATGGTTTATATGATGTGGAGCAGCAGGAAAAACTACGGGTAATTGCACGCAATTGTAAATTGCAACTACTCCACCTTAAAGCGGGAAACTTCTTTTGCCAGGTCATTGATGTTTTCCCTGTTTTTTCTGCTCAATTCATTTACTGCGTTTACTGCTGCGTTTATCTGATCCGCTCCTGCGGCCATCTCGTTCATGCCTCCGCTTATCTCGGTGGTTGTATTTGACAGGTTCATTGCCTCACGGATCACTTCTTTGGACCCTTCAAACATCTCCAGGGACACACCCTTTACAAGCCCGGTAATATCCTTAACCTCGCCGATTGATTCAAGTATCTGCTTGCTGCCTTCACCCTGTTCTTCCATTGCACAGCGGATATTCTCTTCCTGCTCTGCCACAATTTTGACGTTTGAGTTAATGGCCTCAAATTTTTGTAATACATTATTCGTTGATGCTGTTATGCTGTCTATTGATACCTTTATTTTTTTGAGTACCGTGCTGATGGTTTTGGACTGTTCCCTGGAGCTCTCGGCCAGCTTTCGGATCTCGTTTGCGACCACCGCAAAACCTTTGCCGGCATCTCCGGCATGGGCCGCCTCAATAGCAGCGTTCATCGAAAGCAGATTGGTTTGACTGGCGATGTTTTCCATTACGGAATTTATTTCCAAAAGGCCTTCAGATTCCATGGCTATTTTCTGTACGTCTTCAACAACATCAGACAGACTCGTCCGTCCAAGCTCGGCGGCCTCTGTCAGGCCGTTTACGTTTTCTGCATTGTTTACCAGGGTTTTGGTTACGGATCGAATATTGGCGAGCATCTCTTCAATGGCCGTAGACGATTTTGCCACGCTGGCAGTCTGGCGTTCCACATGGCTATTGAGCTTGTCGATGTTAACGGTGATCTGCTCCATAGAGGCGTTGGTCTGGGTAACCGATGCGCTCTGGTTAAGCATTCTGCTTTTGATGCTCTGGATATTGCTTGTGATTTCGTTAATCGACGCGGCTGTTTCGGTCATGTTACTCGCAAGGTCAGTTCCGATATCAGATAGAATTACCGTTTCACCTTTAATGGTTATAACCATCTTTTTTATTTTCTCCAGAGTCCGGTTAAAGTAAAGGGCCATTGTGCCCAGTTCGTCATTGGACTTGACGTTTATGGTCCTCGTGAGGTCGCCTTCTCCTTCTGAAATATCCTTAAGGGTGTCCGCCAATTTGACAATTGGTTTTGTAACCTGGTTAAGGGCATAGTAAATAATCAGTGCAGTTAACAGGACAGATATCAACACCAGGATAATCGTAAATCTGATAAGTGCTTTAACTTCTTTGAAAATGTATTCATCGGTGGTTCCTATCAATACCGACCAGTGATTTTCTGAATTGCCGATTTGGAAGGGTTCCATAAAGTATTCAATGTATGTATCAAGGTTCGGGTCAAAAACTTTACCGAAAAAAGATTCGCCGTTTTGTACTGCCCGGAATGCCGCCTGCAAATTATCGCCATGTTCAAAATCAACATCAAGCATGTTCCTGCCTATACGCTCCGGAATGTAATGCGCCAAAACAGTCCCATTGCCGGAATACATAATCATAATGGCGATTTCCTCGTGTTCTCCCATTGTCTGCTCCAAAAGGGACTGAATCGCGTCAATCATCACAACGCAGCCAACAATCCCTACGGTTTCATTGCTATACGGATTAACAATGGGAACCATCATTGTAAAGGTATGGGTTTGTCTTCCGCCAGTATAATTCGCAGCGGGATTGCCCACATAATCACGCTGTGAAAACGGGCTGTTAATATGAGCGATAGCGGCCGTAACTTGCTGGGGAGCAGCGGTACCGGCTTCAATGCGGCTTGACTCTCTGGAAAAAAGCCTGGCGTACTGTCCTGTTGCTGTGGAACCGCTCCGGCCTGTAAAGTGCGCGTCCATGCGGTCAATGGCATTGGGATTCCAGACCGTAAAAATCTGAGCCATATTTGATTCCGCTTTCAGTGTGTTTTCCAATACGGAATCAAAGAAGTCACGCCGTCTGTAATCATCCACCCCTTCATACCCGGCCATTACATTTGCAAGGGATCGCATTACGCGGATATAACCGTCTTCCCGGCCCTTCCAGTATACGGCCTCCTGTTCAGCCTTGTACTCGAGACTCCTCAGGCTTAAGTTAAGACTTATTCTTCTGGCCTCCCGCAGTTCCACAATGGAAATGCCCGTTATAATAAACGTCATTATTGAAATGATCAAAATGCTCAGTTTAAATTTGAGTTTCATCCCATGCCTCCGCAAAATGATGTAAAAATTCTTTTTGGCATTGGATTTTTCTATACTAGAATTTATGATTATTTGATCTGCCGATTCAATTAGTTCGCCATAAATTAACGAAATATTATGCCATGTTGCGAAAGATTGTATAGTTTAAGGTTTACCGGATTGCCCCGCAGCGTATCTAAAGGTATACTTTCATTATGCAGCGGGCTTTATGTATCTTGACGGCATTTTTTCTTGTTTCTGTACTTCCGGCTCAGGAAACACCAAACAGGACAACAGCCGGAATATTCCCGCTTTCCTTGATTCTGGACGGAGCTGAAAATGCCCGCTGCGGAGTTTGGCGGCCCGACTGGCCTTTTGAAATCCCGCCTGATGCTTTTAGGGTTCAATCAGCAGATGTTTCCCGGATTGTTGTTGAAGGTGAAGGGCTTTCCGGTGATTTCCCCCCCCTTGTTCTGCGCTTTAACTCCGATGGTCTTACAGAAGAATTTCCGTTTATTTTAAACGGCCAAATGGTTCAGGCCGGTATTGTTTACACGAGTGATTTGGAAATACATAAAATAACTCTAACCTTTCCCTGCGGCGAAGAATTTTGGACACTGGAGATTCTTGAACGCCGCAATGATTTCCCGTCTCTAGTAAGGGCGTTCCATTCAGCTGCTCAGCCTCATGGCGGTGACTGGTTTTTTATTTTCTTTTCCAGAATAGGGATGAACGAGATACTTGAGACCTGGTATGATCCTGTGGGAAATTTCCTGGGCGCTTTCAGTTTTTCATTCACGGCTATCGGCAGAAATTTGAGAATCAGTTCTGTCAGGGTCATTCCCGGCCAGGAAATTGCTGCGGAATTTTTCTTTGACAGCCGGGGCTTGTTGACAGGAGTGGACGATAATTCAGGGGTTTTCAGGGTTTTCTATTTCCTGGAAGATCTTCCCAGATATTGGGAGCGCCGGCCGCTGGCCGGGGCCGGAGGGCCGGCGTTAATTGGTGCCGGAAATTTTTACCTCCAGTGGGATCAAAGAGGCTTGTTAACCCGTCTTGTCAGAGAAGGCCCGCCCCTTTGGGATGGGGACGATACCGTGGATCTCCGGTATGATTATATAGTTGACGAAAAAGGCAACTGGGTAAAACGGCAGGAAATACGAATGATTAAATACTCAGGGTTATTTTTTCCGAGGCCGGGAACAACTTTCAGACGGATTTTGGAATATAATAATGAATAGCGGCAAGAATCGCTGCACTAAACTAATATAGGAGTAATTGATTATGGAATGGCGTGCAAGTCACATACTGGTAAAGGACAAGGCAGTGGCAGAAGATCTTCTTAAAAAGATCAAACAAGGAGCTTCTTTTGAATCTATTGCCAGGGAAAACTCAAACTGTCCGTCGAAGTCGTCCGGCGGAGATTTAGGCTGGTTTGGGCCCGGCCAAATGGTAGCCCCCTTTGAATCTGCTGTAAAGCAGCTTTCCCCCGGTTCTGTCGGGGACGTGGTTCAGACTCAGTTTGGTTACCACCTTATCAAGTGTACAGGGCGGAAAGACTAGATTAACCTTGAAAAAACCTGTTTGTGCGGTTATTATTGTGTATAATTAAGGAGTTTTTGCGATGTTTCGTAAAAAGATGTTTCGTAAAAAAAGGATGAATGTAGAATCGCTTGTTTCCATTGATGCAAAATTCAATGAAATACAGGATCTGGACATCCTTTTGGAAAGAATTCTGCTTGAAGCTCGAAAGGTAGTAAACGCTGATGCAGGTACAATTTATGTCAAGGAAATGGTAGAGGAGGAGGGAGAAAAAACTGAAAAACTGGTCATGAAGTATTCCCAAAACGATACCAAACAAAAGGAACTGCCTCTGGGCCAAAAGCTGATCTATTCTTTCTTTGCTGTTCCCATAACCGATAAGACCATTTCAGGTTATTGCGCCCTGACCAAACAACCGGTGAATGTTCCCGATGCCTATAATCTGCCTCCTGATGTTCCTTATTCATTCGGGAAAAAATACGATGAAATTTCCAAATACAGGACTACTTCAATTCTGGCAGTTCCGCTTAAAAGTGCCGAAGGAAACCTTCTGGGTGTGATCCAGATAATCAACGCCCTGGATAACGCGGGAAAAAGCATCCCATTCTCGGCAAAAGATGAGCTCCTTATTACCCACTTTGCCCACAACGTAACAAATGCGCTTCAAAAAGCCCAGATAATGCGAACCATGATTCTGAGAATGATAAAAATGGCAGAGCTTAGGGACCCCAAAGAGAGCGGAAAACATGTTAACCGGGTTGCAGGTTATGCGGTGGAAATTTACGATCAGTGGGCCATACGTCACGGGAAATCCCAGGCTGAAAGGGAGGAAACCAAAGATTCCCTGCGAATTGCTTCGATGCTTCATGATGTAGGGAAGGTCGCCGTTTCGGATTCCATTCTGAAAAAACCTGCCAAATTTACTCCCGAGGAGTTTGTGATTATGCAGGGTCACACAACCCACGGCGCAGCGCTTTTTTCTGACCCGCAGTCTCCGCTGGATAATTTGTCACTTGATATCGCTTTCAGCCATCATGAAAATTGGGACGGCACCGGTTATCCCGGCTGGGTAGATCCCCTATCGGGAACCCCCTTAAAAACTGATGCAAATGGCAAGGTTCTTGGGAAAAAAGGTGAAGATATTCCATTAGCGGGGAGAATTGTAAGCCTGGCTGATGTTTTTGATGCTCTAAGTTCAAGACGGGTCTATAAGGAGCCCTGGCCGGAAGAACAGGTACTAACGGAAATACGCGAAATGTCCGGTACCAAATTTGACCCAGAGCTGGTTGAAATATTTTTTGAAATACTTCCCCATATTAAACAAATTCAACAACGTTACCCGGAGACTGAATGAAGATCAAATTTTTCGGAGTAAGGGGGAGTTACCCGGTCCCCAACTCAAAGATGATGAGGTACGGCGGAAGAACTTCATCAGTCGTGATTACCAAAGAAATCAATGGGAAAACGCTGCCGCTTTTTTTCGATGCCGGAAACGGCGTCATTGAAGCAGGAAAAGAATATATTCCCGCCATTCTTTCCGGAAAGTGTTCCAGTGAGTTTCCAATGTTTTTTACGCACGTCCACCCCGATCATACCGAAGGTTTTACATTCTTTGCCCCAAACTTTATTCCGCAAGTAAAGCTTCATCTTTACGGAAAGTATTCTCTTAAAAAAAATGTGGGCATGATTTTACGGGACAAAATGGTGCCTCCGACATTCCCAATCGAATACCGCGACCTCAGAAGCCAAAGAAAACACGGCATCGTCAAGGAAGGCGATGTTTTGTGGATCACCGGCGAGGGAAGGCCGATAAAAAAGGGGCCGGAAAAAGAAAACCAGCTAAAGGATTTTGCTTTCAAGATTACTGTTATGCAAAGCTTTGCTCCGTCTCACCCGCAGCAAGGCGCGATCTATTACAAAATAACCGAAGTTTTGGAGAGCGGTTTCGGAAAAACTGTCGTCTGTGCATGGGACATTGAGTCACGAAAAGGCGGCGACCAAAGACTGCTGGCTTTCTCCAAAGGCGCCGATGTCCTGATTCACGATACGCAATACACCGATGAAGAATATCATTCGGATAAAGTGATCGTTCAGGGTTTCGGACATTCAACTTTTTCGATGGGCCTGGAAAACGCGGAACTCGCCGGAGTAAAAATGCTGGTTCTGTTCCACTACAACCCGGCACACACCGACGAGATGCTTGATAAGTACATTAGAAAATTAAAGAGCAAAAAAGTGAAAATCATTGCAGCAACCGAGGGGCTTACCCTGGAGGTTTAGAAACCCCTCGTTAGCCGCAAGAAACGCCGCATTTTCTGTGACAAACATTAAAATTCAATCACCCAACTTCGCAAATTAACACAATTCGTTGTTCAGCTTCTTAACGTAATTGCGAATAACAAAATAAGCTTCCGATATGTCGGAAACTTTTTTCCTCTCCTCCCGCACCCAGGATGCCAGAGTGGAATTGTTCAGATACTAGGTTTTCTTTGAATCCAATAAAAGACTTTCTTTACCCAATTCATCATCCGGGGTTTGGATGGTATAAAACTGATCAAGTCTTTTATCTATATCTTCCTTTAGCGCAACCCTCAGTTTCATAAGCCGGGTGTGCAAAACTAATTCCGGATCACTTGCCTTGACTGCTTCTAAAGGCATGAAAAGCTGAAAAATATTAACTCCTAGCGCTTTTGCAAGCTTTTCAAGCGTTTTGTCGCTGACCCATGTGCGGCGGCCTTCAATATCACTGATTGATTGTGCTGAAAGTTCAGCCTCTTCAGCCAGCCTTTCCTGGGAAAAGCCCGCTTTTTTCCTTAGGAGTTTCATATTCAAAGCCAATAATTCTTTGGTCTGTACCACCTGTCTAAAACTAACCCCTAAATCAGAATACGGTATAAGTTATAGATTTCCACTTGACAATAGTGGTATTTTATACAATTATTGGTTATAGTTTTTGAAATTGTCGGTTTATTTAATTTATATAGAGGATATTTCAATGAAAACGACCATAAAGGCAGGTGGCATTTTTTTACTTTGCACTATGTTCTTTTTTTACGGAAATACTCCCGCCGCCGCACAGGATGTTCCTGGCTGGGTAGTCAACCTCGAACGCGCTTTCCCTTCAAGGGACTGGCTGGCGGTATCTGCCCAGGGGCCCAGCAGGCAGCAGGCGGAGGCAGCGGCCATGAGCGCGCTGGCGCAGGTTTTCAGGGTGAATGTCGAAAGCCTTACACAATCATCAA
>JGI20163J15578_10000912_pt1 | contig 12287 bp, 10 predicted proteins | sample TergutCu122P1_FD_15578 | JGI IMG/M metagenome (IMG submission 15578)
ATGCTAAAGCGAAGAAGAATTCACAGGAATTAGCAAATGCTGCACTTAGCCTTGGAGCAGAAGAAGTTGTAATGGCTGAATGTGGTCATGGTTATCGTGTTTTTAGATGGGAAGGGGAAAACTGGCTTGGGAAAAATTATGGTGTGAAAGTAAGACACTTTAATGAGTTGATGGCCGAATATATTAGAGAAGGAAGAATCCAGCTTGATCCTTCAAAACATCAAGAACTTATAACATACCACGATCCCTGTAGCCAGGGGCGTAACGGTGGTGTATTTGACGAACCAAGATATATCCTAAGTAAAGCTGTTACGAATTTTAAAGAAATGACTCCACATGGCAAGGAAAACTTCTGCTGTGGTGCCGGAAGCGGAATGCTTACCATGTCAGAATACAACAAAAGAAGGCTGGCAGCCAGTGAAATCAAAGCTAATCAAATAAGAGAGACAGGAGCTGCTACTGTAGCAACATCATGTCATAACTGTTTGGACGGTTTACACGAAGGAACCAAGCATCATAAAGTTGATGTACACATTAAAAACCTTGTGGAAATTATAGCTGATGCTTTAATAATGCCAGAGAAGAAAAATAACGAAAAAGAAGAAGAATAATTTAGAGTAAGAAGAGGCTGATGCAAAATTGTATCAGCCTTAATTTTTTTTATTTTTTCACCTAATAGGAACAAATTTGGTATAATGTAATGGTACATTTCAGAAAATAAATGATTGATAATCAGTAGTCAGAAACTTGAGCAATTAAGTTGACAAATGATTTTTTAAACTGTCAATTGCTCTACAGAGGTTGGGATCAAATAATGACACAACTATATGCTAATGTAATAATAAACAACTATAATAGATCTCTTGATAAGCCATTTCAATATCTTGTTCCATCACACTTAGCAGCTAGTGTTGCAGAAGGGAGCCTGGTTCTTGTACCTTTTGGAAATGCTCTTAAATATGGATACGTTATTGAACTATCTCATGATAAGCAGCACGACAGATTAAAAGAGATAGAAGATGTTTTAGGTCCTGCTTTGAGCTTAAACCATGAAGAAATGCAGCTTGCAGACTGGCTGAGTAACTATTATTTAACAACGAAAAGCAAAGCACTAAAAATGTTCATACCCGTTGGTGCTTTTCCTAATATACTAAGAAGGTTAAAGCTCGTTATACAAGGAGATAAAGGCGACTTGTCGTCTATTGCCCAGGAATTTTTAAATAAAACTGAGGTTCTGGATCAATGGTTTGATTATGACATACTGGAAAATGAGCTTAAACCATACAAGAAGGCATATAAAGAACTTTTAGACAAGGGTTATATTGAAGAGCATTACCAGATAAAGCAAAAAGAAAGAAGGAAAGATTGGAGTTCCTTAAAAGCTGTTCTTAATAAAGAAGTACTGAATACGAAGGAAGTTGATTACCTAAAGCAAAGAGCCCCAAAACAATGGGAGATCATAAAAATATTGCAAGAAAGTGTTAATTATTCTGTACAGGATTTAATAGATAAAAGAAATTTAGATATGGCTATTTTAAAGAGATTAATGGATAAAGGAATTGTTGCAGTTAAAGAATATGAACAAGATGCAAAAATAATAGAGCCGGTTTTGCTTAATAAAAAGCAACAAGAAGCTTTTGAAGTAATTGCAAGGGATATTGAAAATAAAAAATATGCTTCTTATGTTTTACACGGAGTAACAGGTAGTGGTAAAACTGAAGTTTATATGGAGATAATGGAATATTGCTTAAAAAGAGATCTGCAATGTATTCTTGCGTTGCCTGAAATTTTTCTTACACTGCAAATTGTTAAAAGACTAGAAGCTCGCTTTCCAGATAGTTTAGTTATTTTACATAGTAAACTGACTCAAAAAGAAAGATATGAAGCATGGGCAGCCATTAAATTTGGACATAAAAAAATAATTATTGGAGCTCGTTCGGCAGTTTTTGCTCCTGTTAAAAAATTAGGGGCTATCATAATTGATGAAGAACATGATACTAGCTACAAACAGGATAGTGATCCAAAATATAACGCAAAAGAAGTTGCATTAAAAAGAGCAATGTGGCATAATTGCCCTGCGCTTTTTGGCAGTGCTACTCCGTCTCTGGAAACATTTTTAGCTTCCCAATCCGGAAAAATGGGGCTGCTGTCTTTACCAAAAAGGGTAAAGGATTACAAGTTGCCAACTGTAAAAATAATAGATATGAAAAATGAATTACGGGATGGTAATTTAAGCATATTTAGTAAAAGCTTGCAAGAGGAAATCAAAAAAACTCTTACTGATAACAAGCAGGTCATTTTGTATCTAAATAAAAGAGGATTTGCCTCTTTTGTTCTATGTCGTGACTGTGGTTATATTCTAAAATGTCTTAACTGTGAAGTTTCATTAACTTATCATCATACCAGCAAAAAAATGCTTTGCCACTACTGTGGTTTCGGTCAATCTGTTCCAAAGTCTTGTCCTCAATGTACTTCTTTGGATTGGAAACCTTATGGTATTGGTACTCAAAAGGTTGAATATGAATTTAAAAGCCTTTTCCCAAATGTTGATGTTATGAGAATAGATGGTGATATAGCAGACAAAAAAGACATAGTGAATAAATATCTAGATGATTTCTCCAAGGGAAAAACAAATGTCCTTATTGGTACTCAGATGATAGCAAAAGGATTAGATTTTCCAAATGTAACACTTGTGGGAGTCATTACAGCAGATACAACTCTAAATCTGCCCGACTTTCGTAGCAGAGAAAAATCTTTTCAATTACTAACCCAGGTAGCAGGCAGAGCAGGTAGAGGTGAGTGGGAAGGCAGGGTAATTATACAGACATTTAACCCGGAAGATATAAGCATAATTCATGCAAAAAATCAGGATTTTCTTGCTTTTTATCAAGAAGAAATAAGATTTAGAGAAGAGTATAGCTATCCACCTTTTAGCCAGATTATAAGAATTGTCTTTACCGGTGAGACTGAGGAGCATGTTAGTAAAGGGGCAGATTTCTTTTATAGCTACTTGCTTCATAGCATAAATAACAAAAAAAATACAAGTTCAGTGCAAATTCTTGGACCAAATCCTTGCGGTTTAGTAAAAATTAAGGGAAAATATAGATATCAGCTTTTATTAAAGTACGAAAAAAGGCTTAACCTAAGACCTCTAATTAAAAATTGTCTTAATGAACTTTATAATAACAAGTCATTTAGCAGTAAGATAAATGTCAACATAGACATAAATCCCAGTAATTTTAGTTAATAATTCAGTCGTCGGTAGTCGAGCTGAAAATTGAAGACTGACGACCGATCACCGACGACTGATAGTAGAAGGAGGAAATATAGTGGCCGTATATCAGATAGTAAAAGAAGGAGACGAAATACTTAGAGAAAAAGCCAAACCTGTTCCAAAGATTAACTCAAATATTTTAAAGCTTTTGGATAATATGCAAGATACCATGAGAAATGCTGAAGGAGTAGGGTTAGCAGCACCACAAATAGGTGTACCAAAGCGTGTTATTATAGTTGACTTAGGAGAAGAGTTAATTGAGCTTATTAATCCTGAAATAACTAGTTCAGAAGGAAATCAAATAGATATGGAAGGTTGTTTAAGTATACCGGAAGTTAAGGGTAAAGTTGCCAGATACGAAAAAATTGTAGTAATCGGTCTTAATAGGCATGGTGAAATGATTGAAGTGAAAGCAGAAGGGTTATTAGCTAGGGTTCTTCAACATGAAATAGATCATTTAAATGGTACTTTGTTTATTGATATAGCTAATGGTATTGAGAAAATAAACTAAATATATAATGAATACGATTAGCAATAATGGAGGCAAATATGAAAATTGTTTTTATGGGAACACCGGATTTTGCTGTTCCTACCCTAGAAAAAATATACAACTCGAAATTTGAGGTATCTCTTGTTATTACCCAGCCTGACAGAAGAAAAGGCAGAGGTAAAAACTTTCAAGCTCCCCCCATAAAAGAAACTGCCGAAAAACTTGATTTACCGGTAGAGCAGCCTCAAAAGGTTAAGGATATTTTGGAAATTCTCAGAGAGATTGCTCCTGATGTAATTGTTGTAGCAGCTTATGGACAGTTAATTCCAAAGGAAATCCTTAGCTTGCCTAAATATGGTTGTTTAAATGTCCATGCCAGCTTGTTGCCAAAATATCGTGGAGCAGCCCCAATTCACTGGGCAGTTATTAACGGTGATGAGGAAACAGGTGTTACCATAATGCAGATGGATCAGGGATTAGATACAGGTGACATGCTTGCACAAAATAAAGTTAAAATTAATATAAATGACACCATGGGAGATATTCATGATAAACTATCTATGCAAGGAGCAGATTTAATAGTTGAGGTGCTAAAAAAATTACCTAATGATATAGAAAAGATATCACAGAACGATTCACTTGCAGTACATGCTCCCAAAATTCAAAGAGATATGGAAAAGATCCACTGGGAAAGACCGACCCTTGATATTCATAATCTTATAAGAGGATTAAACCCTTGGCCTGGGGCATATACAACATTTGGAGAAGAAAGTCTTAAGATATGGATGAGTGAAATCGTTAATCTAGAAGGTACAAATGCTAATCCGGGAACGATAATCAATGTTGATCCAAACTATGGTATTGATATACAAACCGGTCGAGGTGTTATAAGACTTATTGAATTACAACAACCTGGCAAAAAAAGGATGGCCACAAGAGAATTTCTAAAAGGAAAAGCTTTAAGTATCGGAGAACGAATATCAAACTAAAAGATAATAAATATTTACTAACGTTTAATAAAAGGTTTTATAATTGTCAATTGTCAACTGTCAATTGCTCTACTGACTGGAGTGTTTAGAATGAGATCTAAAAAGAGGATATTTATTGGATTAATAAGCTTTAGTTTACTTCTGTTATTTGGAATACTGGCTTTAAGTGGGCATCTGTTTTTTGGAAGTACAGGTATATACCAACAAGTTATATTTATAGCGATTATTGTTACTTGTTGTATTATTCTTTCGATTATGGGTTTTGGTATAGCCGGATTGGTATTTGCTCTTTTAAGAGAACAAAGCATGCCACCTATACTGCAAAATATAATGCTTCTGGCAGTAAATACTTTATTTCCGGCTGCATTATATATTGGGCGAATTTTTGGTATAGATAAACAAGTGATAAAAAGTTCCTTTATTGAGGTTAATAATCAGCTTGTAAAGTGTAAAAAATTAAGTGTACCACCTGAAAAAATCATGATTTTAGCCCCTCACTGTCTTCAAAAAAGTGACTGCCCACATAAAATTACCATTGAATCTGCAAACTGTATCCAATGTGGACAATGCCACGTAGATGATTTGCACGATATAGCAGGAAAATATGGAGTTAAATTGGTCATTGCATCCGGTGGTACTCTGGCAAGAAAGTTTATAGAAGAAGTAAGACCAAAGGCTGTTATTGCAATTGCTTGTGAAAGGGATTTGACCAGCGGTATACAAGATAGCAAACCATTACCTGTTTTAGGTGTGCTTAACATTAGGCCCGAAGGTCCTTGTTTTAATACCCAGGTCAATCTAAAAGCAGTGGAAGAAGCTATTGAGTTTTTTCTATATAACAGGACTAAGGGGAAGGAAGAAGCTGACAGTGTAGTTTCTTTTCCTTTGACTCAAAATCAGTAATTTGCTATAGTATAAAGTAAGGTTAAAGTCTTATAATAAGCAGATAAAATGTTAAGGTATCAAAAAATAAATAAAAGAAAGGTGTGTATTAACGTATGAAAAAGATGATTTTAAGTGTTTTCTTGGCAGGATTATTAATAATTTTTGGTAGTGCGATTGCTTTAGCAAGTTCCCCTGTTTTACTGGATGGAGAATTTGTAGATGTGGAAACTGTTGCAGCGGATGGTAGAACATTACTTCCTATCCGTGCCTTGGCAGAAACCTTAGGTGGCGATGTTGATTGGAATCCTGCAACAAGGCAAGCGACAGTAGTACAGGGTAATACCACTATTGTCTTAACTATTGGTAGTACTACAGCGTTAGTTAATGGGTCAGCAGTTACATTGGATGTGCCTGCACGAACTATTGATGGTAGAACATTTTTACCATTGCGTTTTGTTGGTGAAAGTTTAGGACTTGAGATTGATTTTTATGCACAAACTGTGATAGTGAGTACATCAGCCAATACCCTTTCGGAATCTGCATTGAGGGAAATAGCTCGTACTGCTACGGCTGCTCGTGCTGCTGCAACGCCAACACCACAACCACCAGCTGTACAACCACAACCTGCACCACGAGAAGGGCAAAATGCACTAAGAGCGGGACGAGACTATTTACGTATAATGCCTTTTAGTCATAGAAGCCTTACTTCACAGTTAGAATTTGAAGGGTTCCCAGCAGATGCCATTGGATGGGCAATGGCACAAATAGATAGGGAAACCAATTGGCGCGAGCAAGCTGTAAGATCAGCAAGGGCTTATATAGAGATTATGAGCTTTTCAAGATCTGGACTAATAGATCAGCTAATTTTTGAAGGTTTTTCTAGAGAAGATGCAACGTATGCTGCAGATCGTGTAATTTGATTTTTCTGTTGTTAGAGGCATTTATAAAAAATATCAAAAACATCATATAGCGTAACAACTTTATGTATTTTTTACACAATTTGTTTTGATATATTGACTAACATAATATAAGATAACTTAGGATAGTTATCGAAAAAAGGCAACAGAGAGGTGTGTAATTGGAGTATGAAAAAGATAGTATTAAGTGTTTTTTTAACAGGATTATTAATAATTTTTGGCAATGTTGCTGCTCTGGCAAGTTCCCCGGTTTTGTTGGATGGAGAATTTGTAGATGTAGAAGCTGTTACAGTTGATGGTAGAACATTACTTCCTATTCGTGCTTTGACAGAAACCATAGGTGGTGGTGTTGATTGGAATGCTGCAACAAGGCAAGTAACGGTAGTACATGGTGATACTATTATTGTTTTAACTATTGGTAGTACTACAGCGTTAGTTAATGATTCAGCAGTTACATTGGATGTGCCTGCTCAAACTATTGATGGTAGAACATTTTTACCCTTGCGTTTTGTAGGTGAAAGTTTAGGGCTTGAGATTGATTTTTATGCACAGACGGTAATAGTGAGTACGTCAGCTAATACCCTTTCGGGAGCCGATTTGCGAGCAATAGCTCGTGTTGCCGTGGCTAATCGTGCCACAACACCACCGACTAATCAATCATTGATTGGCACATGGATTTGGATGGGATCACCTTATTATGTATTTGAATCTGATGGTCGCGGAACAATGAGTGGAATGGATATTCGTTGGTCAACAAGAAATGGAATACTAAGTATTTGCTCTACTCCTGCTATATGTGGCAATACATGTATTGCTCTGGCAGAATGGGATTATGTACTCACAGACAATCAACTTACACTAACCAGTCGGCTTATACCTAACCTATCTTTCACTTATACTAGAAAATAAACAGAATAAAATACTAACAATTTGAAAAGAACCTAACAAAGAGCCTGATTGTAAAGATCGGGTTCTTTTTTATATTAAATTTTTGTTGCAATATGCAAGGATTTAGTATATTTTATTTAAGGGTAAACATATGCTAATATTGACAAATGTGATATAATAGAAAGAGTAACAAAATAAAATATTCTATACCCAACATTAAATTTTAACAGAAGAGGTGATGTAAACTATGTCTATAACTTGGATACTTTTGATAATAGCAATTATTATACCTATTGTTGCCCATCTTAAGCTGAAAGCAACTTTTAGTAAATATTTAAGTGTGGATTCTGCTAACGGAGTAAGTGGTGCAGCGGTAGCACAAAGGATGCTTGCAAATAACGGCATTTATGATGTTACGGTTGAAATGACCAAGGGTAAACTGTCTGATCATTATGACCCTAAGGCCAAAGCAGTTCGTTTATCACCGGAGGTATATTCAGGAACTTCTCTTGCTTCTCTGGGAGTAGCAGCACACGAAGTAGGACATGCTATTCAACATAGTAATGGATATTTTCCTTTGGAATTCAGGTCAGCTTTAGTTCCGGTAGCCAATATAGGCTCCATGGCAGCATTTCCTGTAATTATAGCAGGATTTATATTTGATAGCAGTGGTTTTGTAAATGTAGGAATTGCACTGCTTGTGGCAGTATTGGCATTTCAAGTAGTAACTTTGCCTGTTGAATTTAACGCCAGCAATAGAGCTATCGGTCAATTAAAGGACCAAGGTTTTATAGCTCCCCAGGAAACTTCAGGTGTACAAAAGGTATTAACAGCAGCAGCATTAACTTATGTAGCTGCCGTAATGGTTACTGTATTAGAAATTGTCAGATTGGTGATTATTTCAAAACTTATGAATGATTAATAATATAGGAGTATCATTTTATGGATAAAGTAAGAAATGCAGCTTTAAAAGCAGTATTTGAGATCTTAGAAAATGGTGCTTATACGAATATAGCTATAAACAACCTGCTCAAGGAGACTAATTTTAGTCCTCTTGAGCGTTCTTTTATTACGGAAATTGTTTATGGTACTATAAAAAACAAAAACACCCTTGAGTGGATAAGAGATAAATTTGTAAACCTAAAAAAAATAGACCCTTGGATCAATTATATTATCTTGACAGGAATATATCAGTTAGTCTATCTGGATAAAGTTCCTGTTTCTGCGGCATGTAACGAATCAGTAAATTTAGCAAAAAAACATGGAAATCCGGGTAGTGTAAAGTTTGTAAATGGTGTTCTCCGCAATATTTCCAGAAACTTAGATAACATTTCTTACCCTGATATTCAAGACGATCCGATATTACACATATCGGTTGTTTATTCCCATCCTAAGTGGTTGATAAAAAGATGGGTAGATGAATACGGTATTGAAGATACCATTGCACTGTGCAAACATAATAACTCCAAGTCTCCCAATACCATAAGAGTAAACACTCTTAAAATCAAAGTTGATGAACTAATGACCCTACTTATAGATCAAGGCATTGATGTTAAAAAGACTTTATATGCACCTGAAGGTTTAGAAATAGCTAATTTTGGGCAAATAGATAAAATAGATGCTTTTACCCAAGGATTATTTACTATGCAAGATGAAGCATCTATGTTGGTTGCCGGATGTTTAAATCCAACGCCCAACTCCACTATTATTGATGCTTGTGCAGCCCCCGGTTCAAAAACCACTCATCTTGCACAAATTACAGGTGATAAAAGTACAACCCTGGCTTTTGATATTCACAATCATAAACTAAGGCTAATTGAGCAAAACGCAAAAAAATTAGGCATTAATTCGATTCAGATTCAAAACCAAGAAGCTCAAAAAATCGGAGAGTTATTTGCAAACAAAATTGACTATCTTTTACTAGATGTTCCATGTTCAGGTTTAGGTGTCTTAAGAAGGAGAGCAGATCTACGCTGGAGAAAAGACAAGCAACAAATCAAGGAACTGTCAAAACTACAATTGGAAATAATTGAAGGTGCAGCAAAATCCCTAAAACCCGGTGGCATTTTGGTCTATAGCACATGTACCATGACTCATGAAGAAAACCTTAATGTTGTAGAAAAATTCCTAAAAAATAGTCGGGGCTTTAGTTTTGATAGCTTATTGCCCTATCTTCCAAATGAACTAACAAAAGATCACCTTTTACAACAAACAGCCCAAACAGGTTATATTCAAATCTTACCCCAAACACATAACATGGACGGCTTTTTTATTGCAAGAATAATAAGGAACAGTTGAGAAAATTGCCAATTGTTAATTGCCAACTGTCTATTGCTCTAAAGGGGGTAGTTATATGGAGCATATACTAAACTATACAAAGGAAGAATTAAATAACCTGTTAGAGAAAAATGGTTTTCCTGTATATAGAAGTAAGCAGCTTTATCAATGGTTGTATACGAAATATGTTGATGATATTAATGAAATGAATAACTTACCTGCTAATCTCAGGCAATGGTTAATAAACAACTATAACTGTAACTTTCCCAAAGTTGCCCAAGAGCAAGTTTCTAAAATTGATGGAACTATAAAGTTTTTATTTGAGTTGGCTGATAAACAGGCTATTGAAACAGTTTTGATGTTTCATGGTGGAAAAACTACAAAACAAAGAAAAACTCTATGTATATCTTCCCAAGTAGGTTGTCCTATAGGCTGCGTATTTTGTGCGACGGGTAAAATGGGATTAAAACGAAACTTATCAGTAGGGGAGATTATTGGTCAGATTTTAGTAGTAAGTAAAATACATGGGAAAATAGATAACATTGTTTACATGGGTATGGGAGAACCTTTGCTGAACTATGAGCATGTTTTAAAGTCTATTAAAATAATAACTGATGAAATGGGTTTAAATTTTAGTTCTCGTAAAATAACGGTATCAACCTGTGGCTTGGTACCTGAAATTAAAAAACTCTCAGAAGAAAAAATACCCTTAACTCTTGCTGTTTCTTTACATGGAGCAAATAATGAGTTAAGAAATACCTTGGTACCTATAAACAAAAAATATCCACTAGAAGATTTGTTAGCGGCAGTCAAATATTTTATAAATAAAACCAATAGAAAAGTTACTTTTGAATACATACTTGCTAAAGATATAAATGATGGTATCGTTCATGCAAAGGAATTGTCTGTTTTGCTAAAAGGTTTACTTTGTAATGTTAATATCATACCTGTTAATCCGGTATCTGGGACAGCAATAAATAGGCCAAGTGCGAAGGTTATGGCAAATTTTGTTCAAGTTCTTCAGTCAAAGGGGATAGAAACAGTTGTGCGAAGTGAAAAAGGTGCAGATATAGATGCGGCTTGTGGGCAATTGGTTAGAGCAATTGATAGTTGATAATTTAAAATTACTTTCAATTAATTGTATAGTTAGGATAAAAAGAGGAAAATTTACGTACTTAGGCGAAAATATATTAGGATAAATATAACAACATTGGTGGTGTAAAAATGATTGAGGCAGCTTGGTTATCTAAAAGAGGACTAAGAGAAGAAAATCAAGATTCTTTTTTAGTCAACCATTACAAAAAAATATTCGTTGTAGCTGATGGAATGGGAGGGCATAATGCTGGCCAAATTGCAAGTGCAATAGCTATAAAAACAGCAGAGAAATTTTTTGGAGATAATAATGATCAATTTGCAGACAAAGCATTACTTGTAAGCCATTCTATGGCAGCAGCCAATAAGGGTGTGATTGAACATACCGGCGTTTATCCGGAAACATTAGGCATGGGTACTACAATGACTTTTATGCATATAGATGATGAGGGATTAGCCTATATTGGGCATGTTGGGGATAGTAGGGCTTATTTAATTAATACAGAAGGTATTGTTCAGTTAACTGACGATCATTCTTATGTTGGTGAACTTTTGCGTAAAGGTGGTATCTCAGAAGAGGATGCTCTTAGTCATCCCCAAAAAAATCTTTTAATGAGAGCTATTGGGTGTGCTCCTCAATTAGATATAGATGTGGTAACACAAAAGGTTAATGAAGGTGATATGATCCTTTTGTGTACGGACGGCCTCTTTAATACGGTTAGTGACGATGATATTAGACATATTATTTTGCAAAATCCAGTGAAAGATGCTGTTGGTATATTAGTTGACACTGCTTTGGAAAGCGGTGGTACTGATAATGTTACTGTAGTTCTAATCAAAAAATAGACACAAAGGTGTTTTTGTGTTTCACTTTTTACACAGATTGAGGTGACCTAATATGGTTGATAGGATGCTAGGAAATCGCTATAGACTATTAACTAAGCTTGGTGGCGGAGGTATGGCCGAGGTCTATAAGGGTTTAGATACTCTCTTAGATAGGCAGGTTACAATTAAAATATTACGAGAGCAATATTCTAGTGATGAAGAGTTTGCAAAAGAATTTAGAAGGGAAGCTCAGGCAGTTGCCCGACTTTCTCATCCAAATATTGTTAGTATTTATGATGTTGGCACTGAAGGTGAAACCCAATATTTGGTGATGGAATATATAGACGGGATAAACCTCAAAGAGTATATTGCTGAGCATGCTCCTTTAGGCCAAGGTAAGCTAATGAGCATTGCTATCCAAATTTGTGATGCTTTAGACCATGCACATAGCAACCAAATTGTCCATAGGGATATCAAGCCCCATAATATTTTAATTACCAGTACAGGTAAAGTTAAGGTTACGGATTTTGGAATAGCGAGGGCAGTAACGGAAGCTACTGTTAAATATACAGGTGGATTTATGGGCTCGGTTCACTATCTTTCACCTGAACAAGCAAAAGGAGATATAACAGATTATAAATCAGATATAT
>JGI20163J15578_10000913_pt1 | contig 12271 bp, 9 predicted proteins | sample TergutCu122P1_FD_15578 | JGI IMG/M metagenome (IMG submission 15578)
GCTGCCGTGAGATTCAAGGTTGGTTTCTGCCATCACATAGATGCCCTCCACGTCGCATTTGAAATACCAAGGAATCTGGAAGGGATAGTGNGAGGTTCTCACAGAATTAATGTTGTTNCNNTTNATNATTGCCAAATCAGCATCCATATCCTCTGTGGTGATGGCNCGGCCAGTTCTAGGATTCCANTCNTGGCGATTNGTTCCGTTGATGATGTGACGGTGGCCNTTGAAAAGNATNACGTTATCTTTAATTTCAATTCTTCTAAAACCAAAGGGATAGCACACCACCTCTGTGACCTTACCTTCACCATCCATTGTCTGCAACTCCAAAGTGTACAGATGAGGGGTTTTATTGCTCCAAAGCTTTACATCAGGGAAATCAGGGGTGCTAATGGTCATATTTTCCTTTAGAGGATATTCCTTCTCAAAAAGAAGTTCTCCTGCTGGAGTAAGAATGTTTACTTGAACCTTACTTCCTTGACTTACTCCTTCGAAAGTAAAGTCCGCTTCGAAAGTACCTGTAGAATAGTCATCCAATAGTCTTGGCTTCAGCCACATGTCTTCTAGGTGATTTTTACCTCTTGCGGCTAAGGTAACATTTCTAAAAATCCCAAAGAATCTGAAGAAGTCTTGGTCCTCTAAGAAAGCTGCGGCACTTCTTTTGTGAACTTCAACAGCTAGGGTATTTTCTTCTTCCAAGTAAGGAGTTAAGTCAAACTCCGTAGGGGTAAAGGAATCTTCCGCATACCCCACAAAGTGTCCATTTAGCCATAAATACATGGCTTGTTCCACTCCTTCAAAACAAATAGAAATGTTCTTTCCTTTTAATCCTTCATTTAAAGTAAATGTGGTGATGTAAGAACCTACAGGATTATACGGGGCTTCAGAGAACATCCCCTCCCCTGTATTGTCAGTGCTGATGGTATAAGCAGGTCTTCGGTACTCGTGACCTTCCCAAGGGTACATGGTGTTGATGTAGTGAATTTTGTCATATCCTGCCAGTTCAATATGCCCAGGTACAGTGATTAGGTCAAAGGCGCTATAGTCATAGCCTTTTTTGTAGAAGTCTGCGGGTCGCTCCATGGCGTTTTTAGAATAACAAAATCGCCACCCTCCATTCAGCGACTGGTAGAGGGAACTGACACTGCTCTTGGCTTCTTCTTTGGAAGCGTAACAAACATGATCACTGTGTGCAGGTCTTTGATTCACCCGAAAAACTTCAGGGTTATCTAGCCATTTAATGTCTGCGGTCATGGTTTTATCCTTTCTTGTGTGGGTGCTGTTACAATTCACACTGGGCAGATGGCTTGCCCCAAGGCTACAGCTCTCTCAGATGCGGTTTCGAGAAGTCGAAAACCTAAGAGATAATAAAAATATGCTTGAGCACAAATTAAAGAAATAACTCGCTACGCTCGAACAAAATTCTTTAATTTGTCAAGCATAGTTTGATTATCTAAGGTTTTCTGACATCCCTGCAAATGCATCTGAGAGAGCTGTAGCCTTGGGGCAAGCCATCTGCCCAGTGTGAATTGTGGTTAGATGTTGAGTTGTTCCATATGATTAGTTATACCATATAGACAACAGAATGTGTAGTATGTTAAGCTAAATAATGCATATCAATCAGACAAGGTAAAAATATACCCCTTATGTATGACAAAGTGAGGAGAACATATATGGAGAAAACAAAGAAATACTCCCATGTATTCTGGGATTGGAACGGCACCTTATTGGATGACCTGAACTGGTCCTTCCATGTACTAAACACTATGTTAAAGCGACGTAAGCTAAACACACTTCATGATGTATCAGCGTATCATGAAGTGTTTGGTTTTCCTATTATTGATTATTATAGAAAAGTAGGATTTGACTTTGAAAAAGAGCCTTATGGGGACCTGGCAAGAGAATATGTTGAGTTATATTATAAAGGCCGGACAGGAGGAAGTTCTCTGGCCAATGGAGCAAAAGAGGTCTTAAGTTTATTGAAAGTAAACAACATAAAGCAGGTGGTATTGTCTGCTTCAAGCTACGATTATCTGTTGCCTCAAATTGACGAATTCAATATCAAACACTACTTTGATGAGATTTTAGGAATATCAAACATCTATGCAGGGAGTAAGAAAGAGATTGGTTGCAATTACATGAAGGATGAGAATGTGAAAAACGCAGTGTTAATCGGGGATACTACCCACGATTATGAAGTGGCAAAGGCCATGGGGGTGGATTGTATACTTATTCCTAATGGACACCAAAGTCGGGAACGATTGCTGACCTGTGGGGTGCCAGTACTAGAGGGCTTACGACAGGTAGCAGAGAGGATTTTATTATAGTGGAGGTAACAAGTACGCAAAAGTTCACTTAAATATAAAATATGGACACGAAAAGAAGAGGAGATTACCATGCCAGAACCATTAAAAAATATGTATAACCCAAAATCCATAGGAGAATATGCCTCACAAATCAAGGAGATTTATCCTGCTTTCCTCTTAGAAGAGTTCATTGCAGACATCCTGGATGACAGCTGGGAAGAATTAGAACTGAAAGCCAGAGGACGACGAATCACCGAGAACATGGGTAAGTACTTACCTGAAGATTACCCCAAAGCCATTGGGATTTTAAATCAGGTTGCGCCAAAGGTCACCGGTTTTTTCGCAATCATTTTCCCGGATTTTGTGGAGGTGTTTGGTCAAGAGGAAAAGTATTGGGACATCTCTATTGCTGCCTTAGAAGAATATACCAAATACTCTTCTTCAGAGTTTGCAGTAAGACCTTTTATCATCAACCACGAAGAAAAAATGATGGCTCAGATGCTAGCTTGGTCAAAGGACGAGAACGAAGATGTGAGAAGACTTTCCAGCGAAGGGTGTCGGCCGGCACTGCCCTGGGCTATGGCTTTACCTAAATACAAGAAAGACCCTACTCCCATTTTGCCTATCTTAGAGCAATTAAAGGCTGATTCTTCTCTCTATGTAAGGAAAAGTGTGGCCAATAACATCAATGACATCTCCAAGAGTACCCCAGAGGTGGCCATAGAGCTAGCGAAGAGATGGATTGGCATGAATAAAGATACCGATTGGATCATAAAACACGGCCTACGAACCCTATTAAAGCAAGGGCACCGAGAAGCTCTTGGATTGTTTGGTTATCATGATAGTTCTGCTTTAAAGGTGACCAACTTTAAGATAGATAAAGGGAAAATACCCATGGAAGGTGAGATTACCTTTTCCTTTGACATTCAAGCAAAAGAAGATACAAAACTGCGATTGGAATATGGCGTGGATTACATGAAAGCCAATGGGAAAAGAAATCGTAAGATTTTCCAAATCTCAGAAAGTGCATTAAAAAAGGGTGAGAAAAAATCTTATGAGAAAAAACATTCTTTTGAGGAGTTAAGCACAAGAAAGCACTATCCAGGGCTTCACTCCATCACTTTGATTGTGAATGGAGTGGAGGGCGAAACCTTAGATTTTGAATTGATGAAAGGTTGACTTGTGAAAGTTACTTCCACATATTATAATGGAAAAGAATTACTCGTACAGAAAGAGATGAGGATAAAAAGATAATGATAAAAATAAATGCTCTGGGGGACGCTTGTCCTTTACCAGTGATTAAAGCAAAGAGGGCACTGCGAGAAAATAAAGAGATTGTCATTGCGGTAGACAATGAAATCGCCACTCAGAACTTGAAGAAAATGGGGGCACAATTAGGTTTTCAGGTTGAGAGTAAACAAGAATCTGAGAAGGTTTACCATGTTTTGATAAGGTCGACTTCACAGGCGAACCTCCCCTCGTCAGCATTGCAACGTGAGGATTCAAGGAGGTCTTCCGAGAAAGATAAAGCTGTCCTTCCTTACATCGTAGTGGTTGGTAGCAAAGCCATGGGAGTTGGAAACGATGAATTGGGACAAACCTTGTTAAAAGCTTTTATTTACAGTTTGACCGAGCAGGATGTTTTGCCTACTCATCTGCTTTTTTATAACGAGGGAGCCAAGTTAACAACGGAGTCATCATCAGTTCTTGAGGATTTAAAAACATTAAAAAAAGCGAACGTGGAAATATTAACGTGCGGAGCTTGTTTAGACTATTTTGATTTAATGGAAAAACTTGCTGTAGGAGAGGTAACCAACATGTTCCATATTTTGGAGCTAATGTCTAAGTACCATGTGGTAAGGCCTTAGTGAGGAGGATTAGAGTGTCATCTGGCCAAGGGAACACCTTTCAATTAAAGTGTGCAAAGGCACACTGAAAAATAGAATCAGAGATAAGGAGAAAGCATAACATGTGGAAATGTTCAAACTGTGGAACAGATAATGAATACAATTTTTGTACCAACTGTCAGATGTCTAGGACGGAAAATGAAGTCTGGCAATTCGTCGATGAAGAAATGACGTCGCAACCACCAATGCCAAAACAAGTAGAAGAGCAGCCCCCGATACCAGAGCAAATGGAAGAGCAGCCCCCGATGCCAGAGCAAGTAGAGGTGCAGTCCCCGATGCCAGAGCAAGTAGAGGTGCAGTCCCCGATGCCAGAGCAAGTAGAAGAGCAGCCCCCAATGCCAGAGCAAGTAGAAGAGCAATCCCCAATGTCAGGTCAGGGGGAAGAAAAGTCTCCAACACCTGAGGCGTCGGCACATCAACCTGTAGAGGATGAAAAAAGTGGGAAAAAAGGACTAATCGTAGGTATTGTTGTGGTAGTTGCAGTAATTGCATTGTTGATTGGGTTGGTTATTTTTGCGATGAAGTTGATTTTGGATGATGGAAGTGGTACAAGAGATCCAGAACCAGACACTTATGTTGAAGAACATGAGGTTGAGGAAGCCCCAGGTGAAGAAGCCCAAAGGGTAATGATTGATTCAGATGGTCCTTACCATTTGGACGTATGGGGTGAGTCAAATGTGATGCAACTAGAGAACAGTAGCATGGTATTGAATGTACCATTGCCACCAGATACAATGATGGAAAGGGTTGATATCACAGGCTCTACTCTGTCGTTAGGGCAAGGTGAGGGGACGCAGTGGTTTCATGTTTGGATAAAACTTCGCGATAGTCAATTGGAAGATGATTTTGAAGAATATTCAGAAGTTGAGGTTGGTCGTNCTCTGCGCTCTCATGNNNATTTTGGAGAGGTGTTAGATTATCAGGTTTATGAGGAGAGAAACGCTACTTTACTCATTGTTCATTGGGAAGACGAATATGGTGAAGGAATATCTTTTGCTAAAATAAGCGAAGTGGGGGGATTTCTTCTTGTAACAGAAATTGGTTTTGAAAGTCTAGAAAATCGAAGAGATTTTTTTGAAGCTTATGGATTCAATGATTATTTTAAGTCAGTGATTCAAGGAGTGGTTGCTGAGTGGGGTGCTGACGGGGCTGGGACCTCCAATCAAGATCAGGATGAGGATAGAAATGGTGAAGAGTTATGGACAGTTGAGCAAGTGGATTCGCGGTTGGATTTGGAAGCGGAATTCTGGGAGGTGTCCGATTCATCATTTGATTTGTTTTTCTTTGTCTGGGACTATGTGATTTTTAATAATACAATACTTGAACAGTATCCCAATGCGGATGTTGAACGATTGACCAGATTGTACACGGAATTTGATGACTGTTTTGATGAACTAAATATTTTTCCATTAATTGAAATAGATGACACACTACCCTATGATAGCGAGCACAACCAAAATGTATTTCAAGAAACTCGTGAGTTGATTCAAGAGTTTGAACGAATTTACAGTGACTTTAGGGCTGCTCTAGAAGGGCGATAATGACATACTGGCTCTCGCCAGTATAAGGAAGTGTTTGTTCTACTGATATTCTGCGATGTGAAAGGAGTGCAACTATCTTGGAAAGCATTATCATTGGAACCGCTGGTCATGTGGACCATGGGAAAACCACATTGATAAAAGCCCTAACGGGAATTGACACGGACACCACAGAAGAAGAAAAGGAACGTGGCTTATCCATCAACCTTGGCTTTGCTTATTTTGACCTACCAGAAGGCAGGCGAGCAGGGATTGTAGATGTTCCCGGTCACGAGAAATTTATTAAAAACATGATGGCAGGTCTTGCCGGTCTGAATCTGGTGTTGCTAGTGATTGATGGAAGTGAAGGGATCATGCCCCAAACCAGGGAACATATTAATATTCTCCAGCTACTGGGAATCAAAAACTATATTATTGTACTGACCAAGATTGATACGGTGGATGAAGAGTTTCTAGAGTTGGTGGTGGAAGAGATAAAGGATGAATTTAATGGGAGTCATCTAGAGTTGGCTCCCGTTATTATGGTGGATTCTATTTCTGGAAAAGGATTAGAGAACCTGAAGAATAAAATAGATGAATTAAGTTATTCTATTGAGGAGAAAAATACTTTGTTGCCTCCAAGAATGCACATCGATCGAGTGTTTTCTGTGAGAGGGTTTGGAACAGTTGTCACAGGAACTCTCATTGAAGGGACAATTAGGCTAGGACAGGAGATGATGGTTTACCCTTCCATGAAGGAAGCTAAGATAAGAAGCATTCAAGTTCATGGCAATCAGGTGGAGCAAGCGGTGGCTGGACAAAGGACAGCCCTAAATCTAGCAGGCATTAAGCTCTCTTCGATGGAACGTGGAGATGTTTTGGCGGTGCCTAATGCTTTGGAAACCACTTGGATGTTAGACGTGAAGGTGAAAGTGCTTCCTGATGCTTCTCATAGTATCACGTTATGGAATCGCCTTCGCCTACACCTAGGGACAAAAGAGATTCTATGTAGAGCGGTTCCTTTGGGGACTGATGAAATTAAGCCAGGAGCAGAAGGTTTCTTGCAATTGCGGTTAGAAGAGAGGGCAGTAGCCCTTCAAGGGGATAAATGCGTACTTCGTACCTATTCTCCACAGGTGGTGATTGCAGGGGCAGTAGTTTTGGAATCAAAACCTAAAAAGCACAAACGATTCAATGAAGAGTTATTAGAAGAATTGGTCATAAAAGAAAAAGGAAAACCAGGAGACTTAATAGGAAGCTACCTGCAAAAGAGCCCAAAATTATTTGGTTCAGCACAAGAAATCATAAAGCACATGGGATTAGAAAAAGAGGAAGTGGAAGAGTTGCTGGAAGAGTTAACTGGCTCTGGACAACTTATTGCATTAAACGCACAGTACATTCATGGAAGAAGACTTCAAGAGATTAAAGCCAGCGTCATCCATTATTTAACAGAGTACCACAGGTTTTATCCTTTACGTCAAGGGATGCCTAAAGAAGAACTGCGTTCCAAGATGGGACTAGAAATTAAGGGAAAAGAGTTCGACCTATTGCTCCAAATGTTTGTGGATGAACAAGTGGTGAAGTGGGAAGAACTGATATCTTTGGAAGAGTTCAAGGTGGTTTACAGTGAAGAACAGTTGATGGAGAAGGCAAATCTAGAGCAGCAATTAAAAGAAGCAGGGTTTTNACTTCTTTCCATCACAGAATTGGCCTCNGGAAAGGAAGAGTTAAGGGAGTTGATCGATTCTCTTCACGGGAAATCTTTGATTCGCTTAGATGGAGAATCCGTCATTCATATAGATTGTTACCAAAAAGCCATTGAGCAAATGAGGCAACATGTGGAAAAAAACGAGAAGATAACTCTAGGAGAATTTCGAGACATGTTGGGTACCAGCCGAAAACATGCCATGACGATATTAGATTACCTAGATAAGAATAGAGTCACTAAACGAGTGGGAGAGGCAAGAGTACTTTTGCTAAAAGGATGAATGGCTGGAACAAATTGAAGAGTTTACAGAAGGGAAGGAATTTGTATGTGGAAATGCTCAGAATGCGGAATAGAAGTTGAAGGGAATTTTTGTGGTAAATGTGGAGGAACTCGAATAGAGAGTGAGCCTTTGCAACCAACTGCCCAAAGTTTGGCACCTGAACAGTCGGTGGTCTGGAGTGCTTTGGCAGAACAATCAATGCCTGAGGAAGGGGTGGACCAGCAATCAATGGCAGAAGAAATCACCGGTCAACAGACCGTGTTCGGGAATGATTATCAACAAAAAATGCCTGGGAATGATTATCAACAGCCTATGGCAGAAGAAAAAAGCGGAAAAAAAGGATGTATTATTGTTGTTATTGTGATGGTTGCAATCATCGCTTTGGTGGCTACTGTTATTTATTTTGCAATTAACTTGATATTCAATGAGGTCAGAGGCAACCGAGAAGATAGAAGACCAGAAATAGAAGTAAATGTTGAGGGAGAAATTGAAATTTCTGGGTGGGCATCTCCTTTTAATTTTGATGTTTGGGATTCGCCAGAAATCATTCAAATAGAGTTAGGTGGCGTCGTTCTTGATGTTCCTATGCCTCCTCATACAGTCATAGCAGAGGAAACAGGAGATTGTACTGCATTTTTCGGAGGAGAAGATGATTGGGAAGATTGGTTTCGTATACAGGTAACCCTAAGAAATATGATGAGAGGTAATTTTAGTGAGTATTTCGCTGAAGAAAGTGCATTCAATCTGGAATGGCATGATGAGTGGGCTGAGGTTATAGATAAGCAAGAATTCGAAGAGCAAGATGTAGGCTTGATGGTTACACACTGGGATGCTGGATGGTACGAGGGATTTACTTTTACCAAAATAAGTATGTATCAAGATGCTGTGCTTCTGGTAGAAATGCGATTTGAAACAGTAGAGGGTCGAGAAGAGTTTTTTGAAGCTTTTGGCTTTATGGATTCCTTTGGAGAAGTTATGAGATCTGTTCTTTACGATATTGTCGGCGAGGTGGTTGGTGCTCGCATGGAGCGAATTGGATTGGATTCTCCAGAGGAGGCTGTGATTGCGTTCCTTGAAGGGGTGAGAGATTCAGATTCAGATTGAACGCTGGAAACGATGTTGGAAGACCTTCAATGGGGCTACTGTTCTGAAATCGTAATCGGTGATTTTTTCTCTTTTCTCAATGCTCAAATCGAATATTTGCAAATGCCTATAGCCCTATCTGATTTCCAATCACTTGAGATTATAGGCTTTCTCCCTCCGGAGGTTCTAAGCGAGTTATATTTATCGGAAGAAAATCAAACCAACCTGTCAAATCAAGCAGAGCGACGAAGGGTAGATCAAATAGTGGGTCGTGTTGTTTTTTTTGAACTTGGAGGGGAAAAACTGATGTTGCTGGTTGATGCTGCTAGTGTCGATGAGAAATGGCTTGTTTCAGGGCTTGGGGGAATTCTCGGTGATTTGTTGGGAGTTTCTAGAATTAACCGAGGCATTATTCCGCCTATGTTTTTGGATGAGTTTATTGGAGAGATTGACCTTGAGGAAATGATGATTCCAGTTGACTAGAATCGCACCATGGTGGCTCTATCACACTACGCACATTACGAGGGTTGTACCAAACTAATTTTTTGAACACGACACACGTTTGTCGTGTTCGTTGTGTTATAATGCAAGAAGCTATAACCTTAAAACCTTAAAAAAGTTCTAGCGCATACGAAGCTAGAACAATACGTGGAATATCATTGAACTTGAAAAGTTCATTGAGCAAAAGTTCTAGCAAGAATTGGCAAGGGAGGACTTCAATTGAAAATCGATCGATTATTAGGCATACTCACAATACTTTTGCAAAATGACCAAGTAACCGCTCCGCTGCTTGCAGAGAAATTCGAAGTGAATCGTCGTACCATTGGTCGCGATATCGACACACTCTGCCAAGCGGGCATCCCCATCGTTACTCGCCAAGGAATGGGAGGAGGCATCTCTATTGTTGAAGGTTTTAAACTGGATAAAAGCATCCTCACAAAGAACGAACTATCCAATATTATCATTGCTTTGAAAGGGATTGGGAGTATATCGGATCAATCTCCTATTGAGCGCACTTTAGATAAGTTAGGTGCCAATACCGAAGCGGTTGTATCCATGCGCGAACCCATTATCATTGATTTAGGTTCCCACGAAGAAACCAAGCTCACAGAGAAGATTGAACTCATCAAAACAGCGATTAATGAAGTGAAGACCATAAAGTTCAAATACTATTACGACAAGGGGATTTCTAAACGAAAAATAGAACCCTACTTTGTTGTTTTCCAGTGGAACGCCTGGTATGTATTCGGGTTCTGTCTGCTAAGGAGGGATTGGCGTCTGTTTAAGTTGATGCGATTATGGGATTTGGAATGCCTAGAAGAAAGCTATATCATTCGGGATATTCCATCTCAGGAGAGAGATTTTAACGCTCATTATATTGAGGAAATCAATCTAGTAGCTCTCTTTGATGTTTCAGAAAGATATAAGCTGATTGAAGCCTATGGATTGGATTGTTACCAGGAGACAGAAGAGGGATTATTATTTGAAATGGGGTTCATGAAAAAAGACTATATGATGAATTGGTTACTGGGATTTGGCAGCAGGGTGAAAGTGTTAGAGCCATCTGATGTGGTGGAGGAACTGAAAGCGGAGATGGAGAGAATGCTGGAGAGATATCGCTAAGGTCACAAAAGAATACTTTTGAATGGATGATATTCTGACGGAACCAACCACATTGATTCGAGTACAGTCAGCCTAAAAAGCCAGTGTGTCAGGAGAATCACCTGCAGACTGGCTCTAACGCTTCTAAGGATAACACTCAGTATCCGAGTTCGGATATTAAGTGTCATGAGCTAGTTATCCTCTGCTTCCAATTGAGGCGGTATATTCTTGAAATACCTCCTAGACCACAAGGCAAGAAGAACAGTTAAGAAGGAAACGGTCAGAATAATTATCCAAGGGTTTTCAATCAATCGTTCAAACAGAATCCCATACACCCACTGGCCAAGAGGCTGTGATAATACCGTTGCCGTCATAATAAGGGCAATCATTTTCCCTAGCAATTCAGGCGGTGATATCCGCTGGGTGAAAGTCATCAATTGAATGGTAAATAAGGTGGCCGCTCCCATGGCCCCAAACATCATTGCAGTAAGGATGATGTAAGTGATGATAATGTTAGTAGACAAAAGAAATGCCAAACCAAAAGGGATTATATATAGTCCTACAGCAAAGATCATCCAATGGCTTTTCTGGACCCGCACTCTTTGTCCAAGAATGCCAGAAACAATGCCGCCGACAATTCCACCTGCTCCCATGATTCCAGAAGCCATACCAGCCATACGACCATCCATACCAAGATTTTGGGTAATCAATACAGGAACTCCAATTAATCCAAAACTAGAGACTACCAATTGAAACAACACGATAACCAACAGAATTTTGGCCATTATCGGTTGTTTTTTTATTGCAAATCTTAGGCCGTCACCCAAATCTCCTATGATGATTTTAATCAGGCTTCCAGTGGTCTCTTGCTTGACCTTTGGAATACAGATAAACAACTCCATTGTAGCGGCAAGTGCAAAACACACTCCTCCAACAACCAGTAGTGCTGTGAGTCCGAACTCAACCAATAATATCCCCCCAAGCATCGGGCCAAGCAGCATGGCCAAAGTATTCACTGCCATGGCAATAGAGTTGGCACGAACCAACTCTTCAGTGGGAACAATAAGAGGATAACTGGAGTCTGTGGCCGAAGACATCATGGAATTAATAGCCATCAGTAGCATGAGCATGGTAATAGTAATGGGTACGATAGACAGGGAACCAATGGCCCAAAGATAGACAAAGGATCCACCAGCAGTGAAAAAATCTAGAAAAACAATTAACCGTTTCTTATTCACTCGGTCTGCCAGCACCCCACCAAAGGGGGAGATGATAATCATCGGGATAACCGATAGAGCCAACACCCTACCCATCAGCTCTGGGGAGCCACTTTCTAATAAGATATACATGGGCAGAGCAAAGCGCAGTATGGCATTGCCAAAGAGGGAAACAATCTGCCCGATAACTAACATGATAAAGTTTTTGTTCCAAAGTTTTGTTGCTTGATTCATTTTTAATACTTCTCCTTTTCCAATTACAGGTTTCCTATATATAGGTTAAACTGTGGTTTTTAATGTGTTTGTTCTATTGACAAGATTAAGTATAAAGTCTATGCTAAGGATAGAGTCAACAAGTTTTTGGATTATTTGGATTATTTTTTGTGAAATTATTTTTTAGAGTGATTGTACGACAAGAAAGCACTTCAAAGCTGTTGAGTGGTTCACACAATTGTAGACAGAGAAAGTAAGGCAAAAAAACATAATGATTAAGATGTACAAAAAGAGAGGCGTTTATGATGAACAGGGAAGAATTATTATCCATTGGAGAAGTGGCCAGATTAACAGGAGCAGGAATACAAGCATTACGATATTATGAACGAAAGAATATCCTAAAGCCGGCATACACTGACCCAGAATCAGGTTATCGTT
>JGI20163J15578_10000914_pt1 | contig 12268 bp, 11 predicted proteins | sample TergutCu122P1_FD_15578 | JGI IMG/M metagenome (IMG submission 15578)
GGGTCAAGACACCACCAAACATGCAACTGTAGACCACGTTGCCGCTCCCCGCCAAACTCCATTCATTTTTTAACACTCAACAAAAAAATGAATGGAGNGCATTATAATGTCAACAATAATNAACTTGCGGGATTTNTACCCGTGGTATACATATGACGAGCTTATAGAAGTGNCTGAGGAAGTAGCGGCAGAGCTTTTAGCAGATAAGCGGTATGAAAGAGCGTATCAACGGCGCATGTATTATAATAAGGCGCACTATTCTCTTGATGCTGAGGATGGTATAGGAGCGTTAGTCATGTTTGAGGACTTAATCCACATTGAGCGTAGCACCTCTTTCACTTCCTACCGGACTTTTTATCTGTACTAATTACCTAATCTTCTTGCTCTGTGTCCTTTCGTTTTAACACCTTTGATACAATTATATCTACAACGACCGCTATACCAACGGCGGCAATATTCCTTACATTGGGTTCTACCTCTAAAACCATAGGTATGATAAACCATACACTAACACCGATAATCCCTGCCACAAGATGGCTGATAAGTAAACGCTTTAATCCGCTCATTATAATTGCTCCTTTTGAATTTTATTTATTATCCTTTTAGTCCTTTTTTCCTGTACGCAAAGACAAACAAAATTAGCAGTACGATAATATTAACTCCCATTGTGATAATGGCACGGGATAGGCTTGCTTCCGCATAAGTGGCGATAAGTACAGCCTGTGTTGGAAACAAAAGCCCCGCAAGCCGCTCTAATGTTACACTGATAGAAGCAAGCATAGGCAGAAATATAATAGACATCATTACAGGGGTATATATCGCAGTTGCCTGTTGCACATTCTTTGAGAAAATGCCGATTATGCCGCCCAGTATCGCCGAAGCCATGATAGATAAAGCGGAAACGATAACAACTTCTGCAAAAATTCCTTGGCTTATAAACTCGCCAAAATACGTGTAGAAAGCCATAGGTGCAAGCGTCATAAAACACACAAAGCCCATAATACCTATAAGATACTGTGTAGGCTTCACCCCGGCCATTACCATAAAACGCAGACTCTTATATTCCATATCCTCGGCTACGGTCATGGCAATATTCATCATGGGAACTACACACGCGGTAAAAATTGCAAAACTAGCCATTGTTTCTACCATATTATCACCCAACAGCCCGGAGAAAAATGCCATTGCGGGAAATGCAATGTATATGATAGAAATTGAGAGATTTCTAGGCAAATCAGCCATCTGTTTTCCGAATATCGCGCCAACTGTTTTCATTATGCACTCACTCCCGTCATTTTCATAAACACATTCCCTAAATCTGGTGATGTCTTGTAAGAGTTATGTTTATCGCAAATTGCCTTTGGACTGCCGTACTCCACTATTTCACCTTTATGCAAGAGTGCCACGTTATCGCACAAGTCTACAGCTTCTTCCATATTATGAGTGGTTAGAAATATGGTAGTGCCTTGTTCGCGCAAACTTAAAATCAGTTGATGTATTCCACGGGCAGTAGTGGGGTCTAGTGCGCCCGTGGGTTCGTCCAAAAACAAAATTTTGGGCGAATGTAGAATTGCACGAGCTAAAGCCAGCCTTTGCCGCATACCTTTAGAGAGTTTGGCTACTTGTTTCCCCGTAGCCTTTCCCAGCCCTACACTTTCCAACGCTTCTTTTACATNGCGTTTGTTCACACCGTAGATTCCGGCAAAAAGGTTTAGGTTCTGTGTTGTTGTAAGGCGGGTATATAANCCATCTTCTTCTAACATTANCCCNGTTTCCATAGGTTGGGCNTCAATTNCATATTGNCCTCCATCNGGTGTAAGCTGATGGGTCAAAATATTGATGATAGTGGTTTTTCCTGCGCCGGATGGGCCGAGCAAACCAAAAATTTCACCTTTAGCTATTTGGAAATTTACATCTTGCAGTACCGTTTTATTTTCAAAGCGTTTGACGATGTTTTGCATTTCGATTGCATACTTCATAGTATCGCTCCTCCGTTTTTATTTTTGCTTGCCTGATATATACAGTCTAACGCATTCAAATTTGGGGCGGTTCATTTTTGAGTTAAATCACAAAAAATCATAGTAAACGACATGAGCGCGTGTCGTTTACTCAAATATCATGCGGCTAACTCAAAATGACCATAGATTTCCCCTGCTCGACATGATATAATTGAATGACAAAAACTAGGCAGGTGTGATATTGTGACACTTTTAATGCTTGTGGGAGCGATAGGCTTCTGTATATTTTTAGTATTAGCTATAAGTAACATGCTGGCTTTCAAATTGAGCAAAAAGAGAGAATGGCTGTTCGAGGGATTAATTTTGGCTGTTATTGCACTTGCCTTAATCATAAGAAACAGTTTCCAATTAAGTGTCCCGATAACATTTTTAGTATTTGGATTTTTAATGATAGCGTGGTCAGTATTTAAGTATCGCAGTTTCGCAAAAGGCATGGCATTTACTGTTTATATGCTTGCTCTGGTAGTTGGTCTTAATAGCATTTTATTGTTATTGTCAAGATTGTTAGGGCTTGGCGACGACATTACTCTAAGCATAATTCCACTTGTAATTATTTTTGCGCTAACTGGGATATTCTTTTTTTTGCTAACCGAATTTTCACCCAAACTTTTAAGCAAATACATAGATGTGAATATATTTAACAATCAGATAATGCGGCTCTTGGCAATCAGCGCAGGTATTGCATTAGTGTTTATCTATATTAACTTTGTAATAGAGGACGCTGTGATTATTTTAGGACAATGGACAGTAGACTTTGGCGATATAGCGTATATGCTGTTTTTCGTTTCCAGCGTGGTAATGTTTGTTATGGTTTTGCGCTATATATCGAAAGAAACCGCCATACGAACTGAAATGCTTTTAACCGAAGCATCAAAGCAATATATTCACGATTTAGAAGAATCCTATAACACATTACGCACCCTAAAGCATGACTATGTAAATATCTTAATCTCCCTCAAGCTACACATTGATAATGACGATATGGCAGGGCTTTCAAAGTATTATTATGATGACCTTGCCGAGATAAATAAAGACTGGTTGCATCAAGATAAGCTGGTTGGCAACTTGCAAAACTTACAGCTTAATGAATTAAAAAGCATACTGTTATATAAAAGCTCTGTGGCTATACAGCAGGGCATAGATACAAATATTGAAGCTAGCGAACCTATTGAAAATCTTGGCGTGTCTACGGCGATTGTGTGCCAGATGTTGGGAATATTTTTAGATAATGCTATTGAATCCGCCGTAAAGACCGCTCATAAAAAAATAGAGATTGCGATTATCAAAAATCCAACCTCGAAAGTATTTATTGTCAAAAATTCTTGGGATAAGCAAAATGTTCCCATAGACAAGTTTTTTGAATTAGGTTTTTCAACTAACGCAGATGGGCGCGGTGTAGGTTTATATACGGTGCAGAGCTATGTAAAAAAGATAAATGGGCTAAATCTTGAAACAGAAATTTCGGACAAATATTTCACACAAATACTGACTGTAAAGGATTGATGAATATGCTGGATATTTATATTTGCGAAGATAACGCAACACATAAAGAATTTGTAGCTTCCTTTATTTCGGACTTTTGCATATTCCGAAACTTAGACGCAACTGTGGTTTTGGCTTCCGCTGACCCTTATGAGATTCTTGCTTACTATAAAACTGTGAAAAATCCGTCACTTTTCTTTCTTGATATTGATTTGGGCGCAGAAATTAACGGCATAGAATTGGCGAACCGTATTAGAAAACAGGATGATAAGGCCGCCATTGTGTTTTTGACAACACATTCCGAATTAGCGTTAATAACACTCCAATACAAAATTGAAGCGTTGGATTTCATCATTAAGGGCAGTTCGTCTGATGTGAAAAAAAAGATAGCAGAGTGTATTAGCATAGTCTATAAGCGTCATGCCGGAGAGGGTACAGCAGATAATAAAAAAATAATGGTGACTGTGGGGGACAAAATTATTCCCTTAGATATGGACGATATTATCTATGTTGAAACTACAGCCGGCCATAAATTGCGCCTGCATACAAAAAACCGCTCTTTAGATTTTAATGGAGAGCTAAAAGGAATAGAGGAACAGTTAGACGAGCGGTTTATACGTTGTCACAAGTCCTATGTCATTAACAAAGACAAGATTGCGTCCATCAACAAGAAAGATAATACTGTTACAATGGCTAATAACAGTATTTGCCCGATTTCGCGGAATGGGAAAAAGCTACTTACATTGTAAAATAATCAAGGAAAACTTCACCCTCATTTCTTCTTAATGTCAGTCATTCAAAAACTTTACGGTTGATGGAAAAGGATGATAATGATGATGAAAAATCCGGCGACATCTGATATAACAGGGCAAAGATATTTGCCCCTCTCATTTCATCCGAGCGGTGGTATTGGAACAGGGTGCTTTAGCACATATACGGCTTGTCATTTCCTGTGTTGCCAATCACAAAGAACGGTTTAGACAGGCTATGGGAGCAAAGCACCGGGCAGAAGCAAAACGGGAGCTTGCACAAAAGCGAAAACAGTACACACAGGCAGAGCGGCGTATTGAAGAGCTCGACCGATTATTTAAGCGTATTTATGAAGATTTTGCCAATGAAAAATTGTCCGAGAGCAGATTTCAAATGCTATCCGCTGACTACGAAGCGGAGCAGGAGAATTTGCGGGAAAAGCTGTTGCTACTATATGTCCATACCGTAGTCAAAGAGGACGGAGTGCGGGTACAGGATATCGATATATCCTATGACCTTGTGGGAATACTTCCGGCTTCTCTGCTTTATGGCTTGCAAAATGATGAAACGGCATAGCTGATGCCATGCCGTTTCAGGAAAACTTTCTTATGCTGTTTTATGGGGACGCCGCTTGCGACAGCCCCTTATAAAAATCTCAGTTGTTACGCAACATCAAGACTTCTTCGTCACCAATACCAACTCTACAACTTAAAGTACGAAATCAACTCCTGCAGCATTTCTGACTGAGCTTTAAGCTCTTCTGTTGCAGCGGCGGTTTCCTCTGAGACAGAAGAATTGCTTTGCACTACCTCGGATATTTGGCCTGCGCCAATACTTATCTGAGATATTGCTTCCGCTTGCTTGTTTGATGCGTCAGAAATATCATTGATAATGCGCAACACCTTATCTGCACTGGCAACAACATCATCAAGAGAAGCTGCAGTTTTCTCCGCAATCTCGCCGCCTGTATCTACACGGTTTATAGAATCTTCGATAAGGCCTGTAGTTTCTGTCGCCGCTGTTTGACTGCGTGCGGCCAAGTTCCGCACTTCTTCGGCCACTACACTAAACCCTTTGCCATGCTCCCCTGCCCTGGCTGCTTCTACTGCCGCATTAAGAGCAAGCAAATTAGTTTGGAACGCAATGTCTTGTATGGTTTTTATGATATTAGAAATATCCTTGCTGGACTCTTTAATTTGCATCATAGACTCCAACATGAGCCGCATGGCATGATTGCTGTCTTGAGCACTTTGGGTAGATTCTAAAGACAGAGTATTGGCTTCCATTGCACTGTCTGCATTTTGCCTGGTTTGCTGGTTGATTACATCTAAGGAAGCATTAAGTTTATGTACAACAGCAGCCTGTGTGCTTGTCCCGTCAGACAAGCTGGTCGCCCCTATGGCAATATGCGAAGCACCGTCAAACACTTGCTGCGCCGTAGCATTAATCTCAGACATGGTTCGGTGCAGGGTTTTAGTTATATTATTCAAAGACTCTTTGATAACACTAAAATCTCCGGGGTAATCACGGTTTACACTTACAGTCAAGTCCCCTTCGGCAACAGAGGACAATGTGCCTGATACATCGTCGATAATACCGCTTAACGCATCCATTGTAGAGTTCACAACATTTTTGATAGCCAAAAACTGGCCTGCATAGTCCCCTTCTACCCTCTTGTCAAGCCGCCCTTCCTGACCCAGCCTGTTCATAACATCTCTGATTTCAACGATTGGCGCATCAACAGCTTTTGCAACCGAATTAAGACCTGTCATAATTTCACGCCATCCGCCGCTGTACTTGTTTACATCTATATTCACAGCCAAATCGCCTTTGTTTGCTGCCGCGTCAATCAGCAAAGCAATTTCATTGTTTACAGACTGTATGCGTTCCCGCATATCTTTGACAGCCATATTTAAGGCAGCTTTTTTGCCGGGCAGCATTTCCATGTCTGCGTCAAAATTCCCTTCGGCAATTTCAATAAAAGTCCCCACCACGGCATTTTGCGTGGCGATTGAAGACTGTAACATCTTATTGACCTTGTCAGCCACAACTCCATATTCGCCGTCAAAAGTTTTTGCATCTATGAAAGTATCAATCTCACCCTTTTCATGGTCATTTGCCATATTATCCATATCATAGATGAGCCGCTGCAATGTAGACATCAATGTTCTGGCAGACCTTGCCAAATCACCCAGTTCATCTTTGGAATCGGTATTTATATTTACACTCAAATTACCCTGAGCCACCTGCCCCATTGCATACACAACCTCCGAAACAGGCTTTGTTATCATTCTTGTAATAAACAGAGCAATAGTCACACCAAAAATAACGGCTATACCGGCAAGGACAATCACCGTCGTTATGATTTCTGAGCTGCTTGTGTCAATCTGCTCCTGTGTATAGCTTAAAGCATGCCGTATGTCATAATGAAGTAAAGCAAAATCGTCATAAACGGTTACAACTAAATCGCCTTCAGCTGTATTTATCAAGTCTAAGGCAACAGCCTGATGGCCTGTTGTTTGCTCTCCTATCCGGGCAAGGCCGATAATCGCGTCTGCGAAACCGTCAATATATATATATATCAGATTCTCCATCCGGTGAATCTGATGCATTCTGGATGCTAACTCTTCCGGGCTTACAAAGGGGTCGCCGTCAAGGCTTCTCCTTATTGCATCTAACTCGGCTACAATATGCTCTCTCCTTGTGGCAATTTCCATCTCCAGGCTGTCAAGCATAGGATGATATCCCGTATTAAGCGCGGCAAGGGCAATAATATGTCTCACCTCCGCAAGCTCCAACTCGACACTTCGTATGGAATTATACTGCCTGGTGGGATAATTATAAATAGCAGTGTAGTCTCTGCTAATATTTAAAAGCGAGGTAACAGACATTATCACAATAATAATCAGCAGCATTAATAGTATAGAAAACCCCAGTGCTAATTTGCCTCCTACTTTCAAGTTCTTTAAAATAGACATTTATTCTCACACCTGTCCTTTTCCATATGTCTTTTTTTGGTGATTCAACTGCGGATTTGAAATTAATCTACCCAAGCCAGTTCCATCGCTGCGCGTACCGCGTCAACTATGGCGCGTGCCGAAACCGTAGCACCAACAACAAGATCAACGTCATCAAGACCTGTAGGGCCGGCCTCAAAAATACTGTCACGCATCACATGGCCTGCGTCCGCACCCCATACTATATTCCAAAATGATTCAGTTTCTGTGTGTTCAATTACTTCAATACGCCGTATATTAGACCTGTCCAATGTCACCCTAAAAACCATGGGCCCGCCCCAACCCTGTACGGTAACAGTATATACCCCCGGTACAAAAAACGGGTCGTTGGGGTCGCCGTCCGGGTTGCGCTGTATTTGTGTGCGCGGATATGTTATGGGTGTTATGTCCGCAAGATACGCCCCTTGAGCTATCATTGCCTGCTCTACCCCCCAAATTATTGCGGAGGCGGACATAGTAGCACCTGTGAAAATATCAATATCTTGGGTTGACTGCCTGTCATTAACCTGATGGTTGACCACTTGCCTGAACCACCAGCCGCCCAATGTGCCTCCGCCGATTTGACCCGGTTCGTAAACCGACTCACCGTGACCTCCGCCCCCCTGACCAAGACCAAAAGCCCCGCTGGTATGAAGGTGAAACTCGTTTCGTCCAAAGGATAGGCGCAAATTCATGTCAGTGTCCGGACTGTAAAGCATTCTCACAGCGCCTTCGGTTAAAGGGTTGCCGTATATATCCATTGTACTTGCCGGTACGGTTATTTCTATATAGCCCGGAATAAATCTGTCCCCCGGCAATGGGGAGGTAATAAATTGCGGCTCTAACTGAGCCGGGTTTGCCCCTGCTTGTTCAATGGCGTATTCCACGGCACTGATTACTGCGTCTCTTGTCACCGTAGCGCCCGTAAAAAGGTCAATATCCTGAGTAGACTGCCTTACAAGTATTTGATCCGGCACACCGGGTAATGCGCGAAACGCCCAGCCCGAACCGTATATTGACTCGCTATGTTCAATAATTTCAATATCTGTAATTTGATTTTCGCTAAAAGAGACTTGTACAGTCATAGGTGCGCCTTGCCAGCCGGGTACGATTGAGGTATATATACCGGGCGTAAAAACAGCGGTAGACACGGGCAAAGCGGCTCGCGCAGCTTCCGACAACGTATTATCAAGAGCCACAATAGGTACGTCATCAATCGGCGGTGTATCAACAGGTTCTTGAATGCCGGAAACGACAACAGGCGGCGGCGTAGCACCCGGTCTGAGCTGCAGCAAATTCGCCCCTGCCTGCACCAAAGCATCCTCCACTGCGTCTCTAAACCCTCTTGGGCTGGCAGAAGCCCCCGTGATTAAATCAACATCCGTAGACTGAGTTCTAAGTATTTCACTCCTCATAATTTCAAAGGAAGGATAGGCAAAACCCGGTGTATCCTCATGACTTACAACATCAATACGCGCTATCTGCCCTTCACTGCAAACTTCAACTTCAACAATTATGTCCCCTAAGAAGCCGACACCTACACCGGAATATACACCCGGCCGCAGGTTAAGCAGGTTGAGACTGTCTGTCGATATGTCCTGAACATTTCCGCAGGCTACAAGAAAAACCGAGGCCAGCAATGAAAAGCACAGTAACCGCCTCACTATTTTGCACATAAAACTCCACCTCACTCCATAATAGTACTAGAATAGCATAAATACGACAAAAGGTCAAATATAGTTGACAAAAAGTTACTGCAGGCTTTTGGTCATTGTTTGGCCTTATTTTTACTAAAAGTTGCATGATTTTGACCTTTTGTACTAAAATATGATATATTATATAGCGAATGCACTTTAAAACGGACTAGAATGAGATTGCTCATTTTTGCCGTTTTAAGGTGCATGAGCGCCCCATTCAGTACTTTTTGCTATGCAAAAAGCCGCCCTTTGGGCGTCCGGCCTTCTTGCCGGTACATCATGAGCATATTTGTGTCATAGTGAACCAACTTGAAAATTATCCGGCTTGCCGGAAATAATTTTCAAGTTGTGCGAACGCCCTCCCAGCGAGATAAAGCGCAGCTTTGTCTCGCTGAGGAAGCAAATATGCGAATGTTGGGCGTGATTTCAGTCCGTTTTTGACTGAAATCACTATAAATCCTGGTAAAAAAGCTTAACAAAAACGGAGGTATATATGAGTCGTATTCTATCAGGCGTTCATGAAGCTATAGGAAATACGCCAATTGTTAATTTAAGCAGAATTACTGCGAAGCATGGCGTAGAAGGAAAAATATTTGCTAAACTTGAATATCTGAGTCCCGGGTTCAGCAAAAAAGATAGAATTGCAAAACAGATTATTGAAGAAGCGGAGAAAAACGGCGCATTGAAACCCGGTCAGCCTGTTGTTGAGCTTACCAGCGGGAATACGGGAACCGGGCTTGCCATAGTTTGCTCTGTTAAGGGGTATAAGTTTTATGCCTGTATGTCACGCGGAAATTCTGTGGAAAGAGCGCGGATGATGAAGGCATTAGGAGCAGAGGTAATTCTTGTTGATCAAATGCCCCATTCAGTGAAGGGGCAGGTTTCGGGAGAAGATTTGGCTCTGGTTGAAAAAAAAGCGCAGGAATTAACCAAAGAACTCGGCGCTTTTAGAGCTGACCAATTTAATTTAATATCAAATACCCATGCCCATGAATTTTATACCGCGGAAGAAATATGGGCACAATGCCAAGGCAATATTGATGCTTTTGCAGATTTTATTGGAACGGGCGGGTCTTTTGAAGGTTGTGCGAAAACATTAAAAAAGTATAATAAAAACATCCGCTGTTATATCGTAGAGCCTGAAGCCGCCGCAATTTACTCGAAAAAGCCCATCGAGGCAGGAAATCATAAGATTCAAGGCGGAGGCTATGCTTTGGAGTTGCCGTTAGTTTCCGGGGAATTAATAGACGGCACAATTACGGTTTCTGATAAAGCGGCTATAGAAATTACAAGAGAGCTTGCAAAATATGAAGGCGTTTTTTGCGGCTTTTCATCCGGCGCAAATGTATATGCAGCATTAAAATTGCTTAAAAAGCAAGAAAAAGGTAAAAATATTGTTGTATTATTAAACGACAGCGGACTTAAATATTTAAGCACGGATTTATATGATATTTCCTTGTAGGTTGACCGGCAAGCCTGTTTGCAGCAACTTATCTTTAATGAATGCATAGCTTTGGCATATCCTTGCCATTAAAACAAACAAATAATAAGAGAATAATTATGGAAAGAATTTATAGTGTTTTTGTTACTGTCGTGACCGATAGGGGCAATTTCGCCGCCGGAATAAGAAGCAACAAAGGAAATATCCGGATTTAAGGAGCCTTTGATTAATGCCAGCTCCTTTAAGGGGTCAGAGCCGATAGTTAATTGGCGTACTATACATGAGAAGAACAAAGCTGCATTTACATCCTTTTCTTTTGCTATTTTTTCCATCATTTCCCCTGTTGCCGTTAAAATATCAGCCGAACTCGGCATTGCGCCAAAAGTAACCCGNGCCCCTTCCGGTACTTTTCCGCGAAANGCAACAAAGCCGTCCTCATTAAAANCCACCATAGCGCGTACAAAAGTNTGAGCAGACTCACCTTCTTTACAATTATCAACAAGTATAGGTATTAAAGTAACGCCATTATTAAACTTGCCATTTTTAGCAAAGTCGATACTTTCAAAATATTCTGCTGCAGGCATATGGTTTATCTCCTGTACAATATGCCCGTCAGAGCGGGTTATCACAGCATAATTATCACTGAGATTTATCCCCGGCGGAATTGAGGCCACAAAGAAACGGGGAGAAATATCACCGAAAATCAATACATATGACATTTCACTCTTGAATATATCCCCATTAAATACCGACATACTGCGTTCAAATACCCCAATAGCATCATTAACCGAAAGTGTGCCAAAAACCGGCAATTTTCCGCAAACGCTTTCTACTGCCTCAACATAACAATCTCCCGGCATATCATCATTATCTGTTACAGTGGGAAATACAAGAGCCATCTTCAAAGGTTTTTCAGATGAGCCCAGAGCTGTCTCTATCGAAGAGCAAATAGCATATTTATAATCATCCATAAGATTCGTAGTGCGCGAAGCTGCAAACTCCACATCATTACTTGTAAGCACAAGCACAGAAAATATAAGGTCATCAATTACATCATTAGCGGCAATTGATACGGTAGTTCCGCCAACTAAGGGTATACCTAATATATTGTGAAGGGGCTCCATAATTCCATTTTCAAGAAATTCCGGGTCGCATTGTACAATTCCTACACTGTTTTTTAAAAGAGTCAGCTTCTCATCAAGCTGATTTTTTAACTCCTGACAGGCTGAAGGGATATCATCAATTATTGTTGTATATATAGATGCAGCCTTTATCATAATGTATCCTCCTTAATAATTTGTGGGGAAAGCCATTTTCTGAGGCAAAGGTTGAGAGCTGTAAGCTCTATCGGTTTTGGCAAAATATCATCCATGCGGTTAGATAAAAATATTTGCTCGGTATCTTTAACCGCATTAGCGCTGAGTGCTATAATAGGTATATTTTCATTCCAACCGCCAAGCTCGCGTATATGCTTGGTTACTTCCACCCCATCCATTTCCGGCATCATATAATCCATAAAAATAAGGTCATACTCTTTGTTTTTTGCAAGCTCAATCGCATCTTTGCCCCCACCCGCCAAATCAGGAATGATTTCAAAAACCTCAAGCATTAATTGAGCAACTGTAAGGTTAATTTCCATATCATCTACAACTAATACTTTAGCGTCGGGAGCAGCAAATTCTTCAATATTTTCAAGCTTTTGCTTATTGGTGCTATGCTCATTATCAACCGGTATAAACGGCATAATTACTGAAAATACAGACCCTTCACCGTAGACGCTGCTAACTTCAATATCACCATCCATCATACGGCATAGATTGCAGCTTATTGCAAGCCCGAGGCCTGTACCGGCAATATTGCGGTTTTTCCGCAAATCAAGCTGCT
>JGI20163J15578_10000915_pt1 | contig 12255 bp, 13 predicted proteins | sample TergutCu122P1_FD_15578 | JGI IMG/M metagenome (IMG submission 15578)
TCGTAAGCCGCTACCAAGACCAAGGTCGATATATTCTGCCGCGCCGGGCAGGGATGTGAACTTTTACCCGCAGTTGTGAGGGCAAAAAGTCCACACCCCTGCCACTCGGCGGTTACTACAAAGTAACAGCGGATTGAGACATCAAAGATGGCTTTGGGTTTGTGTGGTTGCGTAATTTGCTTCTCGCATCCGTTCCTAGTCAGCGGGGCATTTCTACTTACAAGGGGGATATTAAAATGAAAATATCCAACATTCAGACAATGCGGAATTATCTCTATGAAAATTCCGGTTTCACCAAAACAACTGTTAATAACGTTATCAAAGCGTTAGGCTATCCCATGCGTGGTTCAGGCAGTATTTTCAAAGAGCTATCATCAGAGTTTGAAAATTGCGCCGAACATGGCGCAAACATCGGATTTTCCGGTTTCATTTATTATAGTGAAACTATCGCATTTTACAAAGCTAATCGCAATGACATTGTAAACCACATGAAAAACATGGCCGCAGAATTAGGCACAGACATTATTTCTATGGTTCAGGCTTTCGGCGTATTTCGTAATTCGACAAAGCCAACAACAGGCGAAGTCGGCAAAGCCTTATGGGGCAATGTTATTTGCGGTAATGATTTAACCGCCCTATACAATGTTTTCGCATGGTATGCCTTAGAAGAAGTATCGCACACATGGTACAGGTACTTAGAAGAAAACCCCGCTATCCGAACACAACTGTCAGCATAGTTTCATAAGCCCTGGCTTTCGTCAGGGCTATTTTCTTTGAATTTCATTCTTGAAAACAAATACTGAACACATGGAATAGCAACACTATTTCCGAGAGCTTTATACCTTTGACTATCCGAAATCCGCTTTCCGTTATGTCCGAATTCCGTCCAGCCGTCGGGAAAACCTTGTACTCTTTCACACTCTAAAGGCGTTAATCTGCGCACTGAATAATCCGATGTAATTAAATCACCTGTTGTTATATCGTCCCTCGATAACAAAGCCCTGCTGATATTACTATCCGCATAATCTCCGTATCCCCGGCACCTGAAAGGAGTTTGTGAGGGTAAAAAATAAAGTCCTGTTTTTGCGCCGCCCCCGCCGCCGTTTGATTTAAGAGTTACAGTTGTCAGGGGGTTAATCTGTATTCGGTCTGTCGAATGTCCAATATCAACCGTATATTGAAAAACATTTGAAGGCATAGCCGGTTGTAAACAAGGGGCTTGATTATCTGCATATTGAATTGAGCCGGTTACACTTCGCCAGCCGTTGAACCCTGCCGCTCCAATGCCAGTTTTAACATCGGCGGCAATTCTTTTTTCCGCCTCTCCGCTCTCTTGATTATTCCCAGACACGCTTTGCGGCTTAAAAAGTATTTCACCGGCACATTGGTCTGTAAAATCTGCGATAAGGAAGATACGGCGGCGGTGTTGGGGTACTCCGAAGTATTGAGCGTTGAGGACACGCCAAGCCAGCGACCAGTTATCTCCCAAGACGGCTCCAGCAGCCAGCCACCCGAATTTTTCCGAAGGTTGAGGAATTGAAACTCCCGGCTCGGCAACTCCTGATATTTCCTTGATGACTTTACGGAAATCTTTGCCATTGTTTGAGCTGAACGCTCCCGGCACATTTTCCCAAATAATTCTTGCTGGATATTTTCCGTTACTCGCAAACCTCATTTCCTTAATAATTCTGATAGCCTGCATAAACAGATCCGACCGTTCACCTTCAAGCCCTGCCCGACAGCCTGCCATACTCAAATCCTGACAGGGCGAGCCGAAACTGATTATATCCACAGGCTCAATCTCTGAACCGTTTATTTTTGTTATATCTCCCAAGTGCCGCATATTGGGGAAATGCCGTTTAGTTATGCTAATCGGGGCTGCCTCAATTTCACTGGCCCAAATTGGCAAAATCCCTTCCCTGACAGCGGCAAGCGGAAACCCGCCAATACCGTCAAACAAACTCCCCAATGTCAAAACATTTTTCATGTAACGTAACCCTTTTACGCCGCATTAGTTGCGCTTGTTAATAGAACAGCACTGCAACGCAGTAATGATACCGCCGTATTTATCAAAGAGCAAAAATGACAGGCTGCCCGGCGGGGAAACCCAAGCAGCCTGTTCTTTTTATGCCTTTGTTTTCAGGATAACAATATTATTTTCCGGCCTTGCAACAAGAAATCCATCACGTTTACGAAACCGCAAAAACAATTCCCCATATTCCATACTCTCTGTCGTTGCGTCAAACTTTTTTATTTCAATCCCCTTGCGGTTGCCGTGCTGAATACGCCTTGGGTTCATAAAAATTGCAAACGGCTGATCAGCTTTAATGTCCGCAATTTGAGGAAGAATTGTTACTTCGTGATAAGGATACAAATCCAGTTTCCCCGGCATGGCTTCCGTAGGCCGCCGCCAAATCGGGCGGCCTGTAGTATCCTCAATGTTGGCGATATGGTTTAACACCGTCTCGTTAAGAAACCAGCAACAATCTTTCCGTTCTTCCGCAGGGATTTTATACACAGCATCCCGAAAGTCCTTCCATGTCAAATCATTGACAGTAGAACCTTGAATAGTTACTTTGATAGTCCCCTCGGCTGCCATAGCCCCGGTGAAAGGGTCATCGTCAGCTAACAAACATTGCCTGTCAAACTCTTGGCCGTAAACCTCGATAAACTCGTCTACGAACATCGCCCCCAAATCAACAAAAACATCTTCTTCAAACTCATCAAACCAAGGAATATAACCCGCCAATGTATAAGCTTTAAGTTCAACCCGCTGCGCCCCCTGCGGCCTTGAGCCTTTAATCTGCTGCCCGTAAGCCGTCAGCCAATGCAATTCAACCCCGCCCCTGTCCCTTGTAGGCAGAAAGATTGAAGGGCCAAGCATCGGCCGATGCCGCACAAGCCCCATCATCACGCTTTTCTTGGCAGCGTCCTGCATGATTTCAGTTTCATAAATCGGATTGATTAAATACTGGTCATTGGTAGCCATATTCCCCATCGGTTCACCTAACGGAGCTTTATTTACTTGCCAGCCCTTTTCACCCCATGAAACATCTTTAGGATTAGTCCAGTTATCCGCTTTCAAGTTAGGCGAAAACGACAATCCGGCCAAAGCCTTATGATTTCCCGCCCAGGCCGAGGCAATCCCCTTGCCAAGATTGTAAAACAATTCCCGCTTTGTTAATTCACGGGGGCTTGCCGCCCGCTCCTTAATTTCATCCCGCAGAGCCTTAACCGTACTTTTCAGAGCGTCAACCTCTGCAAAAGCACAAGCCGAATTGTCTTGCGCCGTAATTGTTTCCAGCGTTTTTACAATACCTTCAAGTATCAATTCCTTTTCCTGAAAGTAAGCCGTAGCGGTTTCCGTATTGGTAAACCCCGTCAACTCAATTTTCTTCATAACAGCCAACTGCTTTTTCACCGCTTCCAATTGTTCATTACCCATAATGATAACTCCTATATCGTGCGGCTTGGCCGCACAATCAAATCGAACATGAAGCAACGCTTCATGAATACTCCTAAAAATTATTTATCAAGCCACCCCAATAATGAGCAGCAACATCACTTTTCTCTTTTCTCTCTTCCCTTTTCTCTTTCCCCGCCAGCGCAAACGGATTAGCCGGAACATTACAAATCGAAAACTCAAGTAATTCCTGTTTTCGAAAAATCAGCGAAGTCCCATCCATACTGTCAGCCTTTGACGGTATCTCAATCTCCAGAACACGAAACCCAACAGAGCCAGCCCGAATTACTCCAGCCTTAACACGCTGCCCAATCGACCACCCGAAAAAGTCGTATGACTTATCATTGAAATACACCACCCCATGAAGCCCCTCATCATCAACACTCAACCCCTCAATCTTCCCAATCGCCGGAATATCATACCGATGCGCCCACTCAACAACAGGATTTTCCATATACCTTCTAAAATCCCACCCCGCAGGATCAACCCTTTCTCCATATCTATCAAGGTCAAACGTTGAAAGCGTCCAAGCAAACCCTTGTCCGCTCTCAACATCAGCCGTTAGCAGAAATGGAACAGAAGCAATCAACCCCACATCCCCCGCCACTTTCTGCACCCCCGCAATTCCCTTTTTAACCCCCAAAAAATCAAACAACACCGAACCGCTACACCCGCCCAAATCCCTGCATTCACCATTCATCTTTCTAACAATCATCTCCCTCTCCTATATCGTTTGCGTGAGCAAACACTTAAATAAAACCTAAACTCGTTTAGGACTCTCCTTCACTTTTCACTGTTCTCTATTCTCTTTTAACTTTTCTCTTGATAAAACCTGATATCATCCCTCGTAACCAATTCAAGTTCCCACGCCACAGCGACCATTTCCTCACGATTAATAACATGAAATATGTTATATAACCTTGACAAATGTGTCGTAACCGTTCTTCTTGTTATGTGCATTTCATCACCTATGCGTTCAGGGATAAAGCCGCAGCATAAAAAAATCAGAATTTGACGCAACTTTTTTGATACTTTGCAGTCGGGCTCCGGCCACTCAGGCGATTTGTTTATTGCTTTTTCTACCGGCGGCGATATGTACTCCCTGCCCTCCCTTACAGCCCTCATTCCTGTCTTAAACTCATCAACCCCATCCCACCAGCTGACATAAGCTCTTGCGCCATGCCAAATAAACCATTTCGCGAGCCTTAAAGGGTATTCACCAAACGACACGGCGGCGATTTTTAATTTTGGAAACAACCCGTGCATCACCCCTGTCATATACGGCGTTCCCGCCTGATAAAAAGTACTGTCTATCATCAGTAATTTTGGTTTAATGTTTATTATCTGTGTGTTAAGCGCGTCCAGCCTGTTGGCGGTTATTGAGACATCTGTAAATCCCATACCCTCTAATTTTTCTTTGTAAAAAGAATGAAGGTTTACAGCTTTGCTTACAAAAAGCGTCCCGCCAACAGCGCCGGCCATTTCACTACCCGCCTTGCCCTTCTATATCGCGGCAATCAGGTGAGGCAAGGTTTCGCGGCCTGTGCCATACATCGCCCCAGGGTTTCGGCTCTTTGCCCCGCTCTTTCAGTACATCGTTTATCGTTTTAATCCCCGCATTTATTTCTGCTATATCCCTCCTGCTCTGCGCGTCCTCGCTTTCCTGTAGTTCCGGTATATCCCGCAAATCAAACACACCCCGTTCTTTAAGGCCAAGACGCATAAAAAATTGACTCTCAAGTATTTGCTCAAACTGCCGCAAAATTGGTATAAGCGTATATTTCCAAAACGCTGAATGTTGTTCCGCAGTATCTTTGCCGGAGAGAGCCGTTGACCTGTCGGAAATATTCGCAACCCTCGGCGGTATGCCATACTTTGCGAGTATCGTGTAAAGGTTCCAGCGTTTAAGTTCAAAAAGTTTTACTACTTCCGGCGTAAAAGAAAGCGGCTCAAAGTTAGTTCCCTTGCCAAGAACGGCGATTTTCCTGCCGGAGCGAACCGCCCCATACTTGCTTTCCCAACGTCTTTCCAACTGGTCAGCTTCTTCCGGCCTTAACGACTGTTCTGTTTTTAATATCCCTTGTGGTATCGCGTTATTTTTAAGCAATTGGGTATTTGCTCTGTTAGCGAAATAATCCTGTTCAAGTTCAAGAGCTAATGAAATAAGCGGATTAACCCCGCGAATTGGATTCCACGGGTTCCATTCCCTAAAGTGTACGAGTTCATCAGAAAGAATAGGTATTAGTTCTGTTGCGGTATGATAAAACCAGCGGCGGGGCGCGTTCCTGAAACTACTGTCAATCCCGGACATAAGTTCGCCCTCATGCCGCATTTGTCGGGGATCCAGTACATAAATTTCTTTTGGAAGTCCGCCGCAGTAGTCAGAGCCGAACCACCAAAACGCTTCCCCTTCAAGCAGCCACCATGCGGCGGTCTCTTTCCATAAATCGAAACGGCTTGTATACCGGTTCGGTCTGTGGAATAAATCAAAGATTTTACCGCCATCAACATCGTTGCCGTTTTCCCAAATCGAAAAATCAGCGCGGGCGATATTACGGATTAAAATATTTACCGCTATATTTACCCAGGCATTGAGTAAATACATATCCGAAATATCAGGTTCTCTATTAAATATATGAAAATCATCGTCAATAGTGGAGGAATTACGAAAACTGCTTTTATTATGCACATTATCCTGTTTAGCAGATTTAGTTTTAGCGAGCAAACGCCTAAAAATACCCGCAGAGTTTTTTCCATTGCTCATTGAAACACCACCCCTTGCTGAACATCGGAAAACACTGCATAACGCAGAGCGTCAAGAAAGTGGTCATTAACCTTTACAATCTGCCCAGCCTCATCTCTGCAATAGTCCCATATTTCCGAAAGCACCCCCGCGCAAGTTTCACAAACAAGGAATTGCCCTCTTTCAATTTTGGCGTTTATATAATCAATCCCGCTGTCTACACTGTTGTTTGCCTTAACACCCCCGGTTATCTCCTGTATCCGCTCACCCCCTGCCGGGTCGCAATACACAGGAAAACTCATGCCGTCATTACAATCAAGCCAGCCCCTTGACGCAAGTTCCTCATTGAACGATTGCGTTGTCATGTTAAACGCGCCATAGTCGCAAAGAACATAAACAACATCGCCAACCCAGCCAATTTTTACAAACGTGATATTAAGCCCAAAGTCCTGTCCAGCGGCGTAGCGGTCAAAACGCTCAGGCATATCGGCGGCCTTAACAATCATGCTTTCGTCAAACTTGTCGTAAATAACACCTTCAGCTTTTACCCACAAACCATCACGGAAGCGGGCTTTTTGTTTTTCAGGCAACACATCAAGAATGTCGCAGATATAGTCATCCGGCAGATTAGCCTTGTTATCTTCGGGGTTCAAAAGCATGGAAGCATACAGTTCCGCTTTCTCAAGCGGCTGGCTTGTAAGAAAAGCCCTTTTCAGCACAAAGATTTTATAAGCCCAATGAAGCGGGCTGCCCGGATTGCAATCATAAAAAAACAAATTGCGGCAGCCCTGTACCCGCATAGCAAGTCTTGAATATGCGGTTGTTACAGTAGCGTAAGAAAGCTGGCTTACTTCGTTAAAATAAATTGTGTTATATTCATGTCCTAAAATCTTGTCCGCCTGCTCTTTATCCCCCAGCCCGCCAATCCATATTTCAGAACCGTTAAACAGCGTTACAACACTTTCATGCACCAAATACCTGTACCCGCTTTTCCCAACAGTGTTATCAAGCCAAGGAAATAAAGTCTCACGCAAAACAGAAGAACGCGCATCTTTCGCCCGGTAACGGCAAATCAAATGCCTGCTACCGGCAAACCGCAAAGCCCTGTAAATAATCGCCATCACAAGCACGGTAGTCTTGCCCGAACGCGAGCCGCCAAATAACAAAATATGTTTCGCCCCACCCTTAAGCAACGCAAGCGCCTTACGCTGTATATTAGTCGGCTTAAAAATCACTGTCGTTCCCATACCGCGCTATTCCCTCTTTTCACTTTTCTCTCTTCTCTTTTCACTTCCTCAAAGCCCTTCAAAGTCTGTCGTAAAAGACAACTCGCCCTGTTTGGGTTCCGCCCCGCCGTTATGCGCTACAAGCCCCGCGGCCTCACGTTCCGCCCTGATTGCCGCAAGCGCCCACTCGGTAACATTGTTTTGTGTTAAGTCCTCGGGGTTCATGCTGTCCAGTTTCTTGCTTACCACTTGCAGCATTTTTCCTGTTACAGCCCTGTGTACTTCCCCTTGCGCCTCTATGGTTTTCCGCAGTTCCGTTTGTTTCAGCTTTTCAAGGTAACGGTCAAACCCTTCAGCCCTTTCACGCCAGCGGAATTGAGTTGACCAGTTACGCCAAACCCTATACCGCTTGTCCCTCTTGCTTGCGTTCGGTTCGCCAACCTCAACCGCCTTGCGGATACTCCTGTCCGCCCCCAAATCACGAAAAACGCAGAAAGCCGAATACGCAAAAGAGGTTTCCCCCTCAAGCCTCTCCCAGCTTTCAAACGGCAGCATTTCGGCTTCTTTAACAGCCTTGTCTAAATCCGTCATACTTCGCCCCCGTTGCCCGGTGGAAACAAACTGTCTGTCGTATTGTTAGGCGAGTTTTCTTTTTGGCTTAAAGAAAGCCCCGTTTTCCTGCTCTCCATCCAGCGTTTTATTTCAGAGGGATTAAACCGCACAGACTGGTTAATCTTGTGGAACGGTATCTGCCCCCTTGCCGTGTAACGGTAAACAGTCGCTACTGAAAGCCGCACATAATCCGCGACCTCTTTCACTTTCCAAAAAACTTCCATTCGCGCCTCCACGGGAAATCCCCGATGCTCCAATCTTCTCAAAGCCCCCGCGGGAAGTAATTACGTAAAGTGAGAAATTTTCGTTAGTTTTGTAGTTTTATAAAAAAACCCCCGGAACCGGGGGCTTCAGGTTATTAAGCGCTGGCGTTAAACGGCAGCACCTTCAAATCAGGGTCCGCGTTTACCGCCTCCTCTCGTGTTTCGTTGCTAGGCCGTAGTAACTCATCCTGTATTTCCCTGGCCTTCAAAAACTCACAAGGGTCAAAATGGTTATACAATTCAGTCATCCTCTCGCTCTTATGGCCGGTTATCGCCTGCGCCTGGGGAATGGTAAGCCCGCCCTTTAACAATTCGGTATTAAAGAAATGCCGCCAGCCGTGAAAGCACAATTGACGTTCTTTTATCTCGTCTTTTGATACCCCTATTTTCTGCAAGGCCGATTTCAAATAACGCATCAGCGTTACCTTGGCAACAGGTTTAACCCCGCCGTTAGATGAAAACACAAACCCCTCGCCGTTAATCTTTTTAAGCTCTTTAAGCTCCTCAATCATCAAGGCCGGAAGCGGGATATTTTTTGTGTCTTTTGTCTTAGTATCACGATACCCGTAGTTGTCATATTGCTTGCAGACATAAATATGCTCATCAAACACATAACAGCCCTTAAGCCCCAAAACCTCGCCAATCCTCATACCCGTTACAGCCGCCAGCTTGTTCGCCGTGTATCCAATCGGGCAATCACCCCAAACCCGCTGCCAATCCCCGATAAACAGTTTTTTAAACTCTAACCCCGTTACTATCCGTATCGCCTTTTTTCCGACCCTCAATTTGTTTATATGTTCAGCAGGGTTTTTTGCTATAACACCACGGCACACAGCTTCATTCAGCATAGTTTGCAAAGTGCCGTAATACCTGTTAGCCGTGGCGTGCTTGTATTTCTTTTCCCCGGTCATGTAATCAAGAAACCTTTCAACATCACCGCTGGTAATCTCGTCCATTTTCATTTTCCCGAAATACGGTAAAATCACATTTTCCAAATACTTTTTTGAGACATCGGCGTAACCTCTGGTCAGCGCGTGGCGTTTACGCCGCTTCCTCAAATATTCGCAAACATCCCAATCCCACCAGCCCTTGGCGTATTCAGCGAAAGTCGGCACATAATCTTTTTTCGGAACCAAATCCCCCGCTTTAAAAAGCCTGTTACACTTCACTCTGGCGGCCGTCATGGTCGTTTCACCGGTAGACCTGCCATGCAGTCTGCGGCCGTTTTCGTCGTAAGCGTAATAATAAACAACCCTTTTCCCTGATGGAACGACCCTGTAAAACAGCGTAAAATCATTGCGAATTTTCATAAACCCCTCATTTTTGGAATATGATGTCATTTGTGAATACACCAAAATTCCAGCGTTTTAGCGCACATTGACTAGCAACGCTAATTCCTTATGAGGTAAGTATTTACGAAGGCTTGTTATAATTACTTTACGTAAAGTGGGAAATTGTCCCACTCTTNGGAATGGTAACGCTAATAAGGCTACTGTCGAGAAAAGCCTCATAACCAATTCGGGTAACAGGTATCCCGCGTATACGTCGAGGGATTCGGACTTCCCAATTTCTTCCAATGTACCCGGTAATTTCTATCCCGGCAACACCAGCAATGGCAATGGGAGTCGCTTCAAAATGGAATACAGGGTCAGGTCGCTGGCAACTGGCAATAATTACAGGCGACACTGCCAGAGTTGTAAGCAAGATAAGTTTGGGTAAATTTTTCATTCAGAAAACCTCTTTAAAATACAGTATTAATCTCTGCCCGTATCGGACAAACATCGCTAATAGCGATTATAAATCAATATTAGCGATGTTTTGATATTAGTATATGCTTGCCACTCTGTCAATCTATTAGATTATATATTCGGTATTAGGGTGAGTATTCATGGATGAGCAGGAACTTAGGAGAATTTTAGCCAACAACATTAAACGTTGCCGGCAAAAAAGCAATTTGTCCCAACTGGATTTGGCAGAAAAAGTGGACATATCGGCCAATTTTTTGAGTGAAATAGAACGCTGCAAGGCATGGATTTCTCCAAATACACTGGTAAAACTGGCCGCTGTATTGAATATTGAGCCTTACGAGCTTTTTAAGGCGGATGCGCTAATGTCAAACAAGGAAAAAAGCATTTTGCAAAAGTACGCGGATGATAATATCAAAGCCCTTTTGAACCTTATGAACGAACTTCGCGAAAGTTAATAGCCGCTCCCTTTTTCATTTTTCCGCGGGGGCTTTTTTTCCGGTCATGATAAGTTTTATTGCGCGATGATCGTAGGGGCTTTTATCCCAATCGCCGTAAATTTGTATTTCTGAAAAACCTGCTTCAAGCAGCAGAAGCTGCAATTCCGAAGCGGAATACAGCCGCTGCGAAAAAATCTTCCTCATTTGTTTGCCGTCTTTAACAAGGCTCCATTGGTTTTTAAGTTTGGTCCATGAATCCAGAATTTCGTATTTCGTAAATATGGTAAATCCGGCACGCTCAAAACAGTCGCTTTCGATAAAATCTCTTGCCGCAATTTCTTTGCCCAAAGTTTCTATTATAAAAATACCGCCGGGCTTTAAGGACTTGTAGATATTGCGCAGCAATATTTTGTCTTCATTCTGATTTTCAAAGTATCCGAAAGAGATGTAAAGGTTGACAACAATATCAAAAAAATTAAGTCTTTGGAAATTGCGGACATCGGCATGGATATATTCAATATCGAGATTTTCATAGGCCGCTTCTTCTTTGGCGGTTCGTAAATAACTTTTTGTAATATCAACGCCGGTTACGGATAAGCCCCTGCGCCCAAGCTCAGCGCTAATCCGGCCAAAGCCGCAGCAAAGATCAAGAACCTTTGGGCGGCCGTTTTCAAAGTTTATGGAATTTTGACAGGCCAGCCGGATAATGCCGTCGGCAACTTGCGGGACTTCCTGCCAGTGGGCGTCGTCGAACATAACCGGGGCAAACTGCTCCCAAAAATTTTCATCATTAAACCATTCCCGGTTTTTTTGCCCCATCCCATCAAATATCGAAAAATATACAGCGTTACTTGAGATTTTTACAGGCGGAACGAAGATTAATTCCAAGGTTGGATTTTATCCTCGTTTCCTTTACACTTTATTGATGAAAATCCGAGTTAAAATGTTTCTTGTTGTTTTGCCGCTGATCATCCTGACTCTGGTTCTTGCACAGACCGCTTCTTATTTTAGCGCAATGATGGGCGTTACCCGCCTTGCACAGCAGTTTTTGGGTTTTAAAATGGGCGAGCTGGAAAAATATGCCGAAAACCAATGGGCGCTGCTTGTCGACAATAATTTTGCCGCAAGACCCGACATGGTAGCGGCCGCAAAACGGGCGGTGGAAACATACGGGCGCAGCATAATTTTAAGCGATACTGAAATTATTTTTGCAGTCGATACAGAAGGCAATATTGCCATGTCAAGCTCGCCTTTGGAAATACGCGCAGATGAACAGGAAGCCTTGTTAAGGCTGCTTCAGGGTGAAAATTCAGGTTTGCAAACTGCAGCCATTGGCGGCGAAAGAAGAATTTTTCAGGCGGCATTTTTTACGCCTTTTCAATGGTATATTATTATCAGCGAAAGACACGATGTTTTTTATCAGGATGCAAACCGCATTGCACTGCAAACGGCTGTAACACTTTTTATTTCAATTGCAGTTACAGTGATTTTGCTTATCATGATTACAGGCCATCTTACACGGCCGTTAGCCAAAATTGTAAAAACCATGAATACGATTATCGCTTCTGCGGATTTGTCTGCNCGTGTTGAAGTTGAATTTCAGGATGAAACCGGAAATCTTGCCTTTACGTTTAACCGCATGATCGAAGAGCTGGACAAGGCCCACAAACAAATAAAAAAATACGCTTTTGAAGCGGTGCTTGCCGGAAAAAAAGAAGAAAGGGTACGGCAGATTTTTCAAAAATATGTTCCCAAAACCGTCA
>JGI20163J15578_10000916_pt1 | contig 12230 bp, 11 predicted proteins | sample TergutCu122P1_FD_15578 | JGI IMG/M metagenome (IMG submission 15578)
ACCGTAGAGGCTTTAGAAGAAAATGTGATTTACCCTTGTGTATTAAAAACCACAACCGGTGGCTACGACGGGAAAGGTCAGATTGTCATAAGATCAGAGGAAGACTTACCTGAAGCCAGAGAGTTAGTGAAAGCCAATGAATGCATTATTGAAAAGTTTATCCCCTTTACCAAAGAGATTTCCGTGATTGTTGCCAGAAGCACTACTGGAGAAGTTTCTGTATTTCCAGTGGCGGAGAACCATCACGTGAACAATATATGTCACCAATGTGTTGTACCTGCTAGAATTTCAAAGGAGTTAGAGGAAAAAGCACTGAAGTATGCTCACACCATCTCAGAGACTTTAGATGCCATTGGAGTGTTGGCCATTGAGATGTTTGTAGTAGGAGATGAGATCTATATTAATGAATTGGCTCCACGTCCTCACAACTCAGGGCATTACACCATTGACGCTTGCATTACCAGTCAGTTTGAGCAGCACATTAGAGCCGTTTGTGGCTTGCCTCTTGGGGAACCCACACTTCACACCCCAGTAGTGATGGTGAACATACTGGGGGACCATATGGACAGAGAGAAGATGGACAATCTGGCTCCTTATATGCCTTTGATGCCATTTTCAAAGTTACACTTATATGGCAAGGCGCAAGCCGTGTTAAAGAGAAAGATGGGACATATTAATGTTCTTGGAGAAACAGATAAAGTGCTTCAAATTGTTAGAGAAGCGAGAATATGGGAGGAAGACTCATGTATAAAGTAAAAGTGTTTGTCACATTAAAAGAAAGTATTCTTGATCCTACAGGTATTGCTACGAAAGAGGGCTTAAACAAGCTGGGTTACAGTGGGGTACGAGAAGTGCGAGTAGGAAAGGTGATTTATCTAGATGTTGATCCAGTGGAAAACATTGAAGAACAGATAAAAGAGATGTGTGAGAAACTACTGGTGAATCAAGTGATGGAGAATTACTCTTACGAGATAGAAGGAAGGTATTCGTAATAAAGTGGATGGATAGAGGAGGAAAAATATGAGCCCTATACAATTTGCTAAATTTTATTACGGAATGTTTATTGCATTTATTGTTTTCCATACAATAGGGATGATATGGACCATCAAATCTTTATTATACTTAAGTCTGTTAAGCATTGTGCATATTGTGGTGGATGTATAAAGGAGTAATTTGCAAGGGCATGAAGGAAGGGAAAAGGTAGAAAATTATGAAATTTGGAATAATAGTTTTTCCAGGGAGTAGTGGTGATGTGGATTTGTATCATACCATTAAAGACACCTTGGATTGTGTGGTAGAGTATATTCACCATGAAGAGACCAATCTTGGTAAGTTTGATGCGTACCTGTTACCAGGTGGGTTTTCCTATGGGGATTATCTAAGATGTGGAGCCATTGCCGCCACTACCCCTGTCATGGATGCTCTTAAGAAAGAGATTGACCGTGGGAAGCTAGTTATCGGATTTGGGAATGGATTTCAGATCCTTACAGAAGCAGGGATTCTGCCTGGTGCTCTCCATGCTCACAGTCATGAGAAGTTCCAATGTGGCCACAGAATCTTCAAGGTGGAAAATAACAAAACCGTATTTACGAAAGATTTTAGTAAAGGGGAGATGGTGCTTCTGCCTATTGCTCATAAGTATGGGAATTATGTTGCTGATCCAACTACTTTAGAGGAACTGTTAAGTTCTAATCGAATTGTCTTTACCTATCAAGGAAGCAAGATGGACAGCACCTTTTCTATCGCAGGAATTGTCAATGAAAGAGGGAATGTATTGGGAATGATGGCTCATCCTGAAAGAGCAACGGATCGCCTGTTAGGGAATGCAGAAGGTTTGAGATTTTTCAAATCTATTTTGAAAACATGGAGGGAAAAAGTATGATATCTTCACAAGAAATTGAAGAAAAACGCGTATATTATCAAATGGGCATGACCGATGACGAATACTTTATGGTGAAGAACATATTGGGTCGTGCTCCTAACTATACAGAGTTAGGTTTGTTCTCTGTTATGTGGTCTGAACACTGCTCTTACAAGAACTCTAAAGTTCTCCTTAGAAAGTTTCCAACAGAGGGGAAACAGGTATTGCAAGGTCCTGGGGAAGGGGCTGGAATTGTTGATATTGGAGATGGTTTAGCAGTAGTATTTAAGATAGAGTCACACAATCACCCTTCAGCAGTGGAACCTTTTGAAGGAGCAGCCACTGGAGTGGGAGGCATCCTTAGAGATGTGTTTTCCATGGGAGCACGTCCCATTGGAATATTGAATTCTCTTCGTTTTGGAGAATTAACTACAGAACGCACGAGATATTTATTTAAAGAAGCCGTGGCAGGAGCAGCAAGCTATGCCAATACCATAGGGGTGCCTATGGTTGGAGGTGAGATTCAGTTTGATGCTTGTTATGAGTTTAATCCTTTGGTCAATGTGATGTGTGTAGGATTGATTAAACACGAAAACATTAAAAAAGGACAAGCCAAAGGGGAAGGCAATGCTGTTATGTATGTGGGTGCACCCACTGGAAGAGACGGCATCCATGGGGCGACTTTCGCCAGTACAGAACTAAGCGATGAATCGGAAGCGGAAAGCCCTAATGTTCAAGCAGGGGATCCATTTATGGAAAAAAGGTTAATGGAGGCTTGTCTTGCCCTAATGGAGAACACTGCTTTAATTGGCATTCAGGACATGGGAGCGGCAGGGTTAATCTCTTCTTCCTCTGAGATGGCTTCTAAAGCAGGTACAGGAATAGAGATGAATCTTGACTTAGTTCCACAACGTGAACTGGGCATGACTCCTTATGAAATGATGCTTAGTGAGTCTCAGGAGAGAATGTTGTTAATTATAGATAAAGATAGACAACAAGAGGTGATTGACCACTTTGCAAGATATGATTTGCAAGCCGTTACCGTTGGTAAAGTAACCGATGATCAGTTGATCAGATTGTACCACAAAGGTGAACTTTGTGCCCAGGTTCCAGCAGATGCTTTAGCAAAAGAAGCACCGGAATACCATAAGCCCTCTAAAGAGCCTTTGTATTATCGAAGGATGAAAGGCAGGGAAATCTACATCAGACCGGTAATGGATTACAATGCTACTTTATTGGATCTTCTTGGAACACCTACCATTGCAAGTAAACACTGGGTCTACAATCAATGTGATTATATGGTGGGAACAAATACGGTGGTTCCTCCTGGTTGCGACGGTGGAGTCCTGCGAATAAGGGGGACCAACAAAGCCATATCCATGTCGGTAGATTGCAACTCTAGGTATGTCTATTTAGATCCTTATGTTGGGGGGAAAATCGCTTTAGCAGAGGCGACTAGGAATATTACGGCTACAGGTGCCACTCCTCTTGCTATGACCAACAACTTAAACTTTGGTTCTCCTGAGAATCCAGAGATTTTCTGGCAGATGGAACAGTCGGTAAGAGGCCTTAGTGAAGCTTGTAAGGTTCTAAAAACACCAGTTATTGGTGGGAATGTATCTTTGTACAACGAAAGAAGTGGTTCGGCCATCTATCCTAGCCCCATCATTGGAGTGGTAGGGTTAATTGAAAATATTCATCATGTAACGACTTCAGAGTTTAAAACCGACGGGGATTTAATCTATGTTATTGGAGAGACCCATCAGGAATTTGGCGGTAGTGAAATACAAAAGCTACAGCGAGGTGGTGAAATCTATGGCAATCCACCGGCTATCGATTTACATGTTGAGAAAAGGAATCAAGATCTTCTCAGGGAGGCCATTAAAAAAGGTTATATTCACTCCGCTCATGATGTTTCAGAAGGAGGTCTAGCAGTAGCCTTGGCAGAATCTTTGATGAACGGGGAATATCTAGGAGCCACTGTGGATATTGATCTGGCTAGCGATCCTTTATTGTTGTTTAGTGAAAGTCAGTCCAGATTTGTGGTAAGTGTACCACTAAAACGTCAAAGGGCATTTGAAAAGCTAGTGGGTGCTCAATACATCGGTCAAACTACGAATACAGAGCGATTGGAGATATATGTTAATGGCCAGAAGAAAATAGACCTTCCAGTAGCTGAGATGAGGGCAGGTTGGAGAGATGCTATTGAGAGTTTACTCAAATAGGTGTGGAATGGATCAGGGAGTATTGGAGAGCTTATTCCTCTTTCCATGAGAGTAGAATACGAAGAGGGCTCTAAAATACTAAAGAAAGGATTGTTATGTTATCAGAAATACGAGGATTAAATGAAGAATGTGGTCTCTTTGGAATATGGAACCACAAAGACGCTGCTCTTGTTACTTACTATGGGTTGCATAGTTTGCAACACAGAGGGCAAGAAGGCAGTGGAATTGTAGTTAAGGAACAAGATAAATTATACATGTATAAAGGACCGGGTTTGGTGTCAGAAGTGTTTACCAAAGATATTTTGGACTCTTTAACAGGAACTTCTGCCATTGGACATGTTCGTCATGCTACTGTAGGTAAAGGAGACCTTGCTAACATTCAACCTTTTTTGTTTCACTTTTATGAGAATAGCCTTGCTTTGTGTCACAATGGAAATCTGGTGAATGCCAACAGTTTACGTCGTGAGCTAGAGGGCCATGGAAGTATCTTTCAAACCAGTTCTGATTCAGAAATATTGGCTCACCTGATTAAACAAACTCCTCACGAAGACATTGTAGAAAGCTTAAAAAGAGCTTTGAATCGGGTTAAGGGAGGTTTCGCTTATATCCTCATGACAGAATCTAAGTTGATTGCTGCCAGGGATCCTAATGGGATAAGGCCATTGTCTATTGGTCAGTTAGGAGATTCATACGTGATTGCTTCAGAAACTTGTGCTTTTGATACCATAGGAGCAACCTATCTAAGAGATATAAGACCTGGAGAGATTGTGGTGTGTGACGACAATGGAATTTCTTTTGAAGCTTATACAGAAGAAACAGATATGGCCATATGTAGTATGGAGTTTATCTATTTTGCTCGTCCTGACTCCAACATTGAAGGGGTAAATGTTCACACTGCTCGTAAAAGGATGGGTAAAATACTGGCTCAGGAATCACCAGTAGAGGCGGATGTGGTAGTGGGGGTTCCTGACTCAGGAATCTCTGCAGCAATTGGGTATTCCGAGCAATCGGGTATTCCTTATGAGATTGGACTCATCAAAAATAGATATGTAGCCAGAACCTTCATTCAGCCTACTCCTCAGTTAAGAGAGCAAGGGGTGAAGATGAAGTTGTCGGCAGTGCGTGGTGTCGTGGAAGGAAAGAGAGTGGTGCTGGTTGATGATTCCATTGTACGTGGAACCACCAGTAAACGCCTAGTTACCCTTCTTCGAGAAGTGGGGGCTAAAGAAGTTCATTTTAAAGTAACCTGCCCACCACTAAAGTACCCCTGTTTTTACGGGATAGATTTGCAGATAGCCAGTGAATTAATTGCTCACAACTATTGTGTGGAAGAGATTAAGGAGATACTGGGTGTGGATTCTATTTCTTTTATCAGTGAATATGGTTTGATGAACGCAGTGAACTTGCCATTTGATAATAAATATAAAGGACTGGTTATGGCTTATTTTAATGGCGATTATCCAACAAACTTGTACGATTACTCCGAAGGGAATAAGATAGAATTAAGGCATTTTATTGCCGATGGTGGCTATACCATTACTCTGTCGAAACAATAGTAACTTAATGGGTAGCAATGAAGATGAAACTTGTTCTGTCGTTGGTGTGTCGTAAAGAAAATCAATTTGTAATCGTTGCCAATGAGTGGATTGGTGTTAAACAGGAAGGGGATAATCATGTCAAAGCAATATAAAAAAGCAGGAGTGGATATTCAAGCGGGTTATGAAGCTGTAGATAGAATCAAAAGCCACATTGAACGAACAAGAATCCCAGGGGTAATGGGAGAGCTAGGTGGATTTGGAGGCTTGTTTGATCTTTCAGTTGGAAACTATCAAGAACCTGTATTGGTAAGTGGTACAGACGGGGTAGGCACTAAGCTTATGCTGGCTTTTGAAATGAAGAAGGTAGACACCATCGGAATCGATGTGGTAGCCATGTGTGTCAATGACATTATTACTCAAGGAGCAAAACCTTTATTTTTCTTAGACTATATTGCCTGTGGTAAGCTAAAACCTGCTAGAATTGAGGATATTGTTTCTGGAGTAAGTGAAGGCTGCGTTCAAGCCGGTTGTGCCTTGATCGGAGGAGAAACAGCAGAGATGCCTGGAATGTATGAGGAGAATGAGTTTGACATTGCAGGTTTTGCTGTAGGTGTTGTGGAAAAAAGCAAGATGATTACAGGAAATGCTATTGGAGAAGGAGATGTATTAATCGGTTTGGCATCATCTGGAGTTCATAGCAATGGATTTTCTTTGATCAGAAAAATCATTAAAGATGCAGGTCTTTCTTTAGACAAGAAATATGATGGTTTTGAAAAGAAATTGGGAGAGGTGTTGTTGACTCCAACTAGAATATACGTTGATTTGATTTTCGAATTAATGGGAGCTGATAAAAATACTCTTTTCCCAGAGAAAGTATTGCACCCTGATTTAATTGGTGAGGAGGAAATTTTCTTTGCTGAAGAAGGGAGAATAGAAGAGCCTACTCATGGAATCAAAGGATTGGTTCATATTACTGGAGGTGGCTTCCACGAAAATATCCCTCGAGTTCTTCCCAACGGACTTGGTGCAAAGATAAATAAAGGAATATGGGGTGTACCTCCTATATTCGAATTTTTAAGAAAAAAAGGTAATTTATCGGAAGATGAGATGTACCATGTCTTTAATATGGGGATTGGTATGTTATTAGTTGTAGAAAAAGACAAAGCGGAATTTATCATGGCTTCCCTTAAAGAGATGGCAGTTACTGCCAGCAATATTGGTGAGGTAATAAAAGGAGAAGGTGTGGAGCTGGTTTAAGGAATTTTGTAAAGGAGAGGGCAATCTTTTGTGGTATCTGTGATGTTGCACGGGATGCTTTGTAAATGTGATGAGGAAAATAGCAGTATTTGCATCAGGAACAGGTTCCAACTTTCACGCCATTGCAAAGGCTTGCGAAGAGGGAGTAATCAATGGACAGATATCTTTGTTGGTTTGTGATCAACCAGAAGCAAAGGTGGTTGCCAAAGCCAAAAACATGAAGATCGAAGTGTTCACTTTCTTGGCAAAAGAATATGAAGATAGAGCATCATACGAGGAGGACATTTTAACACAATTAAGGGGACGAGGAATTGAACTTCTTGTACTGGCAGGTTATATGCGATTGGTGGGAAGTACTTTACTAGAGGCATATCCTAACAAGATCATCAACATACATCCTTCATTACTTCCTGCTTACCCAGGGTTGAACTCCATCAAAAGAGCTTTTGGAGAGGGGGAGTCTGAAACAGGCGTAACCGTTCACTACGTAGACCGTGGGATGGACACAGGGCCGATGATTGTTCAGAGGACGGTGAAGATTCAGGAAGGGGATACATTAGAAATATTAGAGGAAAGAATGCATCAGATAGAGCATGAATTGTATGTAGAAGTGTTGAAGGAATTGTGTGAAGAGTGAGTCAATGCCATAAGAAAAGATAAACCGTGTCATTGGGAACGTATATGAAGCCATCTAAGGAGAATGTGATTGGGATAGAGTAGAAATAAGAATTGATGAAGTTATAAAAGGAGAGAAGATGAAAAAGCGTGCGTTAATTAGTGTGTCTGACAAAAGGGGAATCATAGAATTTGCCAAAGGCTTGGTGGAGAAAAATTTTGAAGTGGTATCCACAGGTGGAACTTATTCTTTATTGAAAGAAAATGGAGTTGATGTAATCGGTATTTCTCAAGTGACTAACTTTCCAGAAGTGTTGGGAGGCCGAGTGAAAACCTTACATCCTCATGTACATGGTGGACTTTTGGCCATTCGCTCTAATCCAGAACACATGAAAACCTTAGAAGAGCTGGAGATATTACCCATTGATTTGGTTGCGGTAAATCTTTATCCTTTTCAATCGGTAATCGAGAAGCCGGATTGTACTTTTGACGAAGCCATTGAGAACATTGACATTGGTGGTCCAACCATGGTGCGAGCATCAGCGAAGAACCATAAGTTTGTGACCATTGTGGTAGAGCCAACGGATTATTATAGAATATTGGAGGAGTTAGACACTGGAGAGATTCGCCTAGAAACCAGAGAGGAGTTGGCCGCCAAGGCATTCCGTCATACTGCTGCTTACGATGCCTTGATTTCAAGCTATCTCACTCAAGAAGAATTTCCAGAGAAGTTAACCCTAACTTACAATAAAAAGCAAGAACTTCGTTATGGAGAAAATCCTCATCAAAAAGCGGCTCTATATGAGGAATTATTACCGAATAATGGAATCGTAAATGCCAAGCAAATTCACGGAAAAGAGTTGTCCTACAACAATATGGGGGATGCTGATGTGGCCTTAGAGATGGTAAAAGAATTTAGCCAACCTGCCTGTGTTGCCATTAAGCATATGAACCCTTGTGGAGTTGGAATTGGTGAAAATGCGTTGCAGGCTTATCAAAGAGCATATGATGCAGACCCTGTTTCCATCTTTGGAGGAATCGTGTCTTTTAACCGAGAAGTAGATGGTGAGAGCGCTAGGAAGCTGTTGGAAATCTTTTTAGAAGTAATCATTGCACCTAGCTATACGAAAGAAGCATTAGAATTATTGGAAGAGAAGAAGAATCTTCGCTTATTGATCGCAGACACCAGCCAAAAGAATTCTGGCAATCAATTGACCTCTATTGGTGGTGGACTTCTCATTCAGGAAGATGACAAAGGGGTATTTAACCCTGATACTCTTACTGTTCCTACGAAGAGGAAGCCAACCAAAGAGGAAGAAGAGATTGCTAAGTTTGCTTGGATTGTAGCAAAGTATGTGAAGTCCAATGCTATCGTAATTGCTAAAGACAATCGGACATTGGGAATCGGACCAGGCCAAACTAACCGTGTGGGAGCGGCCAAGATTGCTCTTGAAGGAGCAGGAGAAGAAGCAAAAGGAGCTGTTCTGGCCTCAGATGCTTTCTTTCCTATGCCAGATACCGTAGAGGCGGCTGCCAAGGCTGGAATCTCTGTGATTATCCAACCTGGAGGCAGCATTAAAGATGAGCTGTCCATTGCTGCTTGCGATGAGCATAACATTGCCATGATATTTACAGGAATGAGGCATTTTAGGCACTAGACCGCCGTGTACCCGATGAGTGATAGTACGAGGCCAGGTGTTTCACTTCATTGATTATAGAATATATAAGAATTGAAATAGAGGAGGAATCCCAGTGAGTAAAGTTTTGATTATAGGGAGTGGAGGCAGGGAGCATGCTTTAGCCAAAAAGTTTGCCAAATCCCCTAAAGTAAATGAGGTCTATGTAGCCCCAGGAAGAGATGGCATGAAGGATGTGGCCATTCCTGTGGAACTTTCTGTTACTGATTTTCAAGGTTTAGCTAATTTTGCCAAAGAAAAAGAGATTGAGTTAACCTTTGTAGGTCCTGAAGTTCCTTTGACTTTGGGGATTGTCGACTATTTCGAGAAAGAGGGCCTCAGAATATTTGGACCAAGAATGAATGCTGCCATTATCGAGGGAAGCAAATCTTTTGCAAAGGATTTAATGAAGAAATATCAGATACCAACAGCAGAATATCAAGTATTTACTGATGTAGAGACGGCTTGTAAGTATATTGAGGAGATAACACCGCCTATAGTAATCAAAGCTGACGGGTTGGCTGAAGGCAAAGGAGTAATTATAGCTACAACGGTCAGGGAAGGGAAAGAAGTTTTAGAAGAAATGCTGGAAAAAGGCAGATTTGGCGAGGCCGGAAAATCTGTAGTCATTGAAGAATTCCTTGATGGACCAGAATTTTCCTTTATGGCTTTTGTTCATGGGGAAGATGTTTATCCTATGATTATCTCCCAAGACCATAAAAGAGCTTATGATGGTGATCAAGGGCCTAACACAGGAGGCATGGGAGCTTATGCACCTGTTCCTATGATTTCAGGGGGAATGGTGGACTACGCTTATCACAATATCCTGGTGAAAACAGCCAAGGCCATGGTGGAAGAAGGGCGACCCTTTACAGGAATACTGTATGGAGGATTAATTGCAACAAGGAACGGGGTAAGGGTGATTGAATTTAATGCTCGTTTTGGAGATCCTGAGACGGAAGTTGTCCTACCCTTGTTAAACAGCGACTTATATGAAGTCTTAATGTCCATTTTAGATGGTGAAAAGCCTGAATTATCTTGGAGTGATGAGTACATCATAGGAACTGTGTTGGCCACAAAGGGTTATCCAGGTTCTTATGAAAGAGGATTTTTAATCAAAGGCCTTGAGGACTTAGAGGAAGAAACTTTCGTCTTCCATTGTGGCACAAAAGAGACTGCTCAGGGTTTGGTTACTGATGGGGGAAGAGTGTTACTGGTTGCCAGAAAAGCCAATACATTCCAAGAGGCTAAGGATAAGTTGTATCAAGAGATAGAAAAGATAGATTGTAATCAGTTATTTTACCGAAGGGATATAGGAGGCAAGGCATGTTAAAGCTAATCTATGGCAAGTGATAACCACACAATAACCATTGAAGTAAAGGCATGGGAGATAAGGTATGACAAAGTTAATCTATGTGGGCAAAACAAAAGACGTGTACGATAATCAAGATGGAACCTACACTTTGAAATTAAAAGATGATGCCACAGGGAAAGATGGGGTGTTTGATCCTGGAGAGAATGCTGTAGGTCTACAGATTGAAGGCCTTGGACGAGAATCCTTAAAAATATCCAATTACTATTTTGAAAAGCTAAAAGAGGCAGGAATTCCTACTCATTTTATAGAGTGCAACATCCAAGAAGCCACCATGAAGGTGAAGCCTGTGGATATGTTTGGCAACGGGGTAGAGTTTGTTTGTCGTTGCAAAGCGGATGGCAGCTTCCTAAGAAGATATGGAGAGTATGCTCAGTTTGGGATGGATTTGGATTACTTTGTGGAGGTGACATTAAAAGATGATGAGCGGGAAGACCCTCCTATTACGAAAGATGCTCTTGTCCGATTGAAGATAATGACTGATATAGAGTATGAAACTTGTAAGGAGCTAACGATTCAGGCAACGAAGGTGATAGAAGAAGATTTAAGGGAGAAAGATTTAACTCTTTTTGATTTGAAGTTTGAGTTTGGGGTGTATCAAGGAGAAGTGATATTAATCGATGAGGTGTCAGAAGGTTGTATGAGGGTGTATAAGGATGGAATAAAGGTACCTCCGTTAGAGTTGGGGAATTTTGTAGAAAGAGCATAAAGTATGGGGGAAACATATAAGAACCTATCTCTACGATTAAAAACAGTAGCTGACATGGTAACAAAAGATTATAAAATCGCAGATATTGGAACGGACCATGGGTTTGTTCCAATATCTTTAATAGAGCGTAAAATGATTCCCTTCGCCATTGCTATGGATGTCAACCAGGGACCATTAGAGATTGCCAAAGATAATATTACGCGTGCAGGGCTTACTGATAAGATAGAGGTACGACAATCTGACGGATTTGAAAACCTAAAGCCTGATGAAGTGGATTGTGCTGTAATTGCTGGTATGGGTGGCAATCTCATTATAAAAATACTCTATGAACAATTGCAGGTGACCAGAAGCTTAAAAGAATGTATCATTCAACCACAATCAGAATGGAAAAAAATGCGAGGATTTTTACTAGAGCACAATTTTGCTATTATTCAAGAAGAGTTGGTGAAAGACGCTGGAAAATACTATCTTATGATGAAAGTCACTGCAAATAAACCAGAAAGGGACTGGAATGAGGTTGAACTGGCTTTTGGAAAGTTGCTAATAGAGCATAAGAACCCTGTGCTGTTAGAGTATTTGCAAAAAGAAGTAAACATTAAGGAGGGGATTTTGGAGCAACTGAAAGAAGAATCAGGAGAGCATATAGAAGAGCGTAAAAAAGAGGTGAGTTCAGAGATTAAACTTTTAAGGCGTGGGTTAGAATATTATCATGATTAAAGGTTTCAATATTTCGCGATTATTTGGGTTGAACTTGCGAAATTCACTAGATTAGATTATAGTTAAGGTGTGAAATGGATTCAAACGGCTTGAACTTATGAGAGGTTAGGCTTTTAAATTCTTTGATTCAGTGAAAGAGAGAGAATAATTATATAAAAAGAGACCAGCTATGAAAAGTCAAGCATAAATTAGCAAAATTTTCTTTTTTTTATCGGTGGTAAAAAAGGGTAACCTTAACAAGGCTCCCATACGGGCGCTTT
>JGI20163J15578_10000918_pt1 | contig 12211 bp, 10 predicted proteins | sample TergutCu122P1_FD_15578 | JGI IMG/M metagenome (IMG submission 15578)
GACAGCGTAGCGTGTGCTACGGTTAGCAGGTGCAACGAAGAAATGGATGCCTATTACGAACATAAAACCATTTTGTATTTGGCACGGCCATCTTAAGCTGACTGTTCTATAAATAAACTGCCTTAAAGTAACCTCGACTGTCGTCTTAGAGTAAGTCTTGCTCATTGATTCTTAGAACGAATCTCAAATTCAACATATCTGCAGCTTTACGACACAGAGTCATTCGAGATAAGAAAATCTCAAAATAATCCATTATAGCACAGTATTTCGTGTCAATGGTAAGATTCAGGACAATCGACTTCTTGTCTTCTGAGATAGTCAGTGAGGATTCCTTCACTGCATAGTTCACCTGGTCATGAATGTCGAAGGTAGCAAACACCGTATTCCGTACTCGACTCATCCGTACATCTCCTTTGTCCGCAAGAACCAAAGCAGCACAAACAGGATTTACCAGAGTTGAAGTCTTCTCGTCGTGATTACCGATGGCGGTAATGATGGTGGCCACTTCTTCTGGGTCCATTCCCATCTCTTCAAGAATTCGAAAAGCCATCAACGCACCACTTTGGGCATGGTCGCTACGATTGACCACATTTCCAATATCGTGGAGAAATCCGGCAATCTTTGCAAGCTCTGCTTCCCTTTCTGAATAACCCATGGTAAGTAGAATGTCATGAGCTTCTTTGGCTACCTTAGTCACATGACCTAAGCCATGGTCGGTATAGCCTAGGGCTCCTAAGGTCTCATCTGCTTTAGTAATATAAGTTCTTATTCTTTCGTTGTTTTGAATGTCTGTAAAATGTATCATATCTGGTTTCCTTTCTTTTCGTTTTCAGCCAACACCTCTTCAATGCCTATAATAATATCCCTAGCCAACACACTGTTGCTCCCTGATTTGTCCCTGGCTCTGTCTCCGCCTAATCCATGGAGGTATACTCCAAAGCAGGCCCCAGAATATGCCCCTGAAGGACCAAATGCGTGCCTATTGGTAATCAATCCAATAATCACTCCAGATAACACATCCCCTGAACCACCTTTCGCCATGGAGCTATTTCCAGATGTGTTCAGATAAAAGGAAACATCCCCTGGTTCTGCCACTATGGTTCTTGCATCTTTCATCACACAGATGACAGGATATTTTCCGACAAAGTACTTTACAGTTTCAATGGAATTTTTCTTCACATCTTCTACAGAACAATCCAGGAAACGTGCCATCTCTTTGATATGTGGAGTAATCACACAGGGGTGTTTGACTTCCAGAAGAAGGTTTTTATGGTTTTTAAGCAAATTAATTCCATCTGCATCGATGACCACGGGAACTTTAGCATGTTGCAAAGTATGCACCAGAATCTCTTCAGCAACCAAACTCCTCCCTAATCCTGGTCCAATACAAACTCCATCCGCCCATTCCAACAAATGATTCAATTGCTTAGAATCGAACTCATCATAGGTGGTGACGATGGCTTCTGGTAGCAAGGTTTGAATTACAGAACGGTTCTCTGAAGCCGTATATACCTGCACCAAGCCTACTCCTACAGAGTAAGCCGCTGACCCGGCCAGATAAGCAGCACCACTCATTCCTTCACTTCCTGCAATCATTAACACTTTGCCGTAACTTCCTTTGTGAGAGTTGGCTACTCTCCTTGGCATATATCCTCTTACATCTCCTTCTTCATGGGTAAAACATAAATCTTCTTTCCCAAAAACATAGCAATGGTTTCCTAATTCATCTTTGTAAATGGTTTCTATTCCAATATCAACAGGAATCACTTTACCAGCACTTGAACAACCGGGAAATAACACGGTTCCTCGTTTTTCACACTGAATGGCAATAGTCAAATCCACTTTAATTGATCGTTCAAAGATTGCCCCTGTACTGGCACACACTCCTGTGGGGATATCAATGGCAACTTTCCTACAAGTTGATATATTCGTTGCGGTTATAATAGGAATAATCTCTTGTGAAGCGGGGCGACTCCCCCCAATGCCAAATATTCCGTCAATGATGACAGTATAACTATGTTCAAATATATATTTTTCTAGAAGGAGAAAACGGTGTTTGGTAGGACATTGGAGGTCAAAGTGACTCAATTCGCTCACAGATGGAGTTTGCTCCATAAGCCAATCGAAACCGCTCTCCTCACAAATGTCCACAATTTGAATGGTTAGCTTCTCGCAGATTGACCTTTGCTTTTCACAGTCGGCACTCATCTTATCTCTATCACCAACAAAGAATACGGTCACCGAAACTCCCCTTTGATGAAGGATTCTAGCCACAGCGAATCCGTCTCCACCATTGTTACCGGGTCCAGATAAGATCAATACTTTGGAAAGGTCTAGCTTCTCATTGATTAACACCTCAACAATAGACAAGGCGGCTCGCTCCATCAACACCATGGAAGGAATTCCTATTTCATTAATGGTGTACTGGTCTGCTCTTTGCATTTGCCTAGCGGTGGGTAGAATTCTCATATCTCTTCTCCTGTTTGCATAACATTGATCCACAATAAACTGAAATGATAATCAAAACAAGGTCATCTTCAACTACAAGTTGATTTTAACATAAAAAAAAGAAATAGCCAAACAGAAATCTGCTTGACTATTCCATCATTTGTAAATGTTGTTCTATCCCTCATTCCAAAATTTAGAATATTATAGGGAGTAAGTTTCTTATAACCAGGTAACAACTCCAGTAGCTACATCGTACTCAGCTCCTACTACAGGAACGCCTGATGCTGCGATAGCTGGGTCAGCTTTAAGAGCAGCAACTTGAGCAGCAACGTTAACAGCAACTGCATTTTCTTTGGTGTCTGTTTCTTTAACAACAGCTGCGATGTCATCAAGAATGCCTTGTAATTCGCCTGGAAGTCCAGATGTTCCCATGTGTGCATTAAATACAGCACCACATTGGGTNTGACCAACAACTACGATAACTTTAGAGCCAAGAACTGCCGCTGCAAATTGGAAAGAACCTGTAGCTTCTCTGTCTGCAAAGTTACCAGCGTTTCTAACTACAAAGATGTTTCCGATTCCTTGATCAAAATAAATCTCTGGTGAACAACGACTGTCTGCACATGTTAAGATAGATGCAAATGGGCTTTGTTGTGTTCCTGTTTTGTCAAGAGCTTCTTTGTAATCAGTTGGTACCAAATCGTTTGCTACAAATCTTGCATTACCTTCTTTTAGAAGCGCCAATGCCTCTTCTGCTGTTTCTACTTTTACTGCTGGATCTTGATATTTTGCCATTACATTTCCTCCTTAAGAAAATTGTGGTTTTATATTTGCCCGTTGCTCGCAATATGGGTTAATTTTAGCCGATAACCTAAGTGTTGTCAAGACAAAAACGAACGTTTCTCTATGTTTTTTCTTTACCATTTTCAAAAAACTCTTTTTTTCAAACTATCTTATTAAGCTTTAGGAAGATATTTTAAGGCTCACAATCTTCAAACAAATAATAATGTTCAAGTTCACATTCATAAGAGTAATGAACACCGTGGTCACAAATATGGCCACCATGGTACCCATGTCCATGAGGACATAACGGGCTTGCAAAAACAAATATAGCGGTTAAGCCAACTAAGAATCCAACAATTGCAGCATATGAAGTGAGCTTACTTTTAGTTAAACTTAGAGATTGAGGAATGATTTCACCAAAAACTACAAAAAGCATGGTTCCTGCAGCAATAGATAGAACAAGAGCCAGAACTATGTCAGAGATACCGCCAACCAGTATTCCTATAGCACCACCAATAATGGTGGGAGTTCCTCCAAGAGCTGTGAGGAGAATCGCTTTTTTCTTGGACATTCCTCCACAGATTAGTGGTGCCCCAATGGCCATTCCTTCTGGTAAACAATGTAACATGGCTGTGAAGGCCACGATAATTCCTAATGTAATGTTATATGTTCCTGCCGCTCCAATGGCAATCCCTTCTGGAAGTTTATGTAAGGACAAAGCAACCAACAAAATAAGACCAGAACGTGTAAGCGCAGGGCTACAAATCAACTGTTTGGCATGATCCGAATGACAGCAAATCCCTTCAGAACCAGGGATTTCTGAACTAAGAATTTCACTGTGGTGAATTTTGGTATTTGAACTGTCGCACACATGTGTTTCACAACTTCTACAATGTGCAAAGTCTTCAGACCGCTCATGGTTACAAGATATGTCATCTTCTGCTGGAGAAGAATGAAATGTTTCGGTAGTTTGCCCCAAATCATGATCATCACCATCTACATCCTCTGACTGATCCATGTTCTTCTGAGCGGACTTGTTGAGGAAGTGATTTAACCCTGCTACCCCTGCTACTCCTAGAACTAACCCAACTAAGGTTACAGGTACACCTGCCATATCTATTCCCGTTGGAATTAGCTTAAAGGCAACTACGCTAACCATTACGCCCCCTGCAAAACTAAGAAGCCAACACATCACTCGATTGGAAATGTTGCCAAAGATGGCTGATATGGCAGCGCCAAGCCCCATACCCACTACTCCTACAATGGCTGTTAAAAGTAAAATCTGCATTTATGCCCCTTCCTGCAATCCGATTTGCTTTTGTGCTATCCACAGAGATAACGCTCAATATCAGAGCTGGTGTTAAAGTAATATTTCATAATAAATTGTCAACATCATCCTTCAATACATTTAGAAAAACCACATATCATTAAATTCTTGAAAAGCCATGGATATGATTCGGAAAACCTCATAATCTTGATCTGACCACCCGTGTCTTGCACTTAGAATAATTAAAGCATATGGTGATGGAGCATATACTATTGCCATATCATGCCAAGCAAAAGGAGGATACCATCCAGTTTTACTGGCCACTGGATAGTCAGAAACGATAAATGGATATTCATTGTTAAGAAGATGGTCTCTGAATTCTTCGCTGTAAATCCCATCGGATTCTATATATTCAAAAATGGCACGAGCAAAGATTGCCACTTCATCTACTGTAAAGTGGGAATTAATGATCCATGAGCCAATAAGAGTTGGGTCGGCACCAAGCTCCGTGATAAAATCCAAATATCCCAATATCCCAAACCAGTCCAAAAGTACAAAGGTTGCATGGTCACAACTGACCCGAATGTTTCTGCTAACAAACTCTCTTACCGATTGGGATGGGCAGGTGGATCCCCACATAGTGCTATCAAGATCAATATACCCTAGTTCAGCTTGTTGATAAATATATAATCCATGAACGGCTTTCTTAACGCTGGCGGAGGGATACAAGTATTCTTCATTGAACTGATAGACAAATCCCGTTTCCATGTTTTCAAAATGAACAGACAACACACCGCCTAGCTCCTCAAGTAGCTCATCCAAGTGTTCAGTAGATGGAACAAAATTTACATCCATCCACCCTTCTTGGTTCTCGGTTACAACTTTCAGCCACTCACCATCCTCTTCCACAACCCAAACCATTTCTCCCTTCACTCTTCCAATAGGAGAATCATCACCTGGATTCAAAAAAAGCCAAGCATTTTCTACAATAAACCTTTGCTCGATGTAAATAAAAATCTCTTCCTCTTCTTCAGTTTCAATACCAGTCATTCCCTCAACCATCACATCTGGTTCATCTTCAATGAAATGATCTGCAACCTCTACAATTCCAATGTTATTTGTAGATTCAAAAACATCCTTTTCATCGTCCGCTTGTAGATAAAAAGGAATAAGATTAGAAAAAAGTGCTGTTATTGCAAGAAGTATAAAAAATAATTTGTTTGCCTTTAAAGTTCTCTTTAACGTTTCGTACATTGTTGTTCTCGCTTTGATTCTTTGTGGTGTGCTTCAAATAACAAAGATTCTGGCTTTGTCAGAATCTAGCTAGGAGTATTTCTATCAAGTAAAAAAGGAGTTGCGAAAAAGGAACTCCTCACACACAAAATCATTATAGAATTATTATTAGTGAGTTGTCAATAAATATCCTTCAGAATTATTGACAATCCAACAAAGAAACTGATATAATGTCCTGAAATGGTACTACAAAATAAAATATTGGAGGAATAATGCATTATGGAAAAAGGTAAAATAAGTCCTGCGTTTAAAGTTGCATTTATCACAGGAGCAACCATCTTTATCATGGGGTATGTGAATGCTTTGGCTCTTCACACCGAGTACTTAAGCAAAATGGTTACACCTCAAACAGGAAATGTAGTTTGGATGGGAGTATATCCAGTGGTTGGCGATTGGGCCGCATGGGCGTCGGCATTGTTGTTGTTCTTTGGCTTTGTGTTTGGTTGTGGATTTGCGGTTTGCACAAACAAGAAATTTGAGAATAAAACCACTCAATTTTTCTTTAACTGGTTACTCTTTGCTGTACCCGTTGCGATTTATCCATTTATCATGTCGTTTATCGGTTCACAACTGGCATTCTTGTTGATGGGTCTATCTGCAGGATTCGGTGTTGGATTCTTTAGAGTGATGTATCACCTTGATCAAATTAACAACGCCATGGCAACAGGTAGTGTTCGTTTTATAGGTGTATATTTTGCAGAAGTATTTGTTAAGAAAAANGCAAAAGAAAAATTCACCTTAGTATTATTCGTAATCTGTGTGCTTTTATTTGCTCTAGGTGGAACTGTTTTCGCATTGATGCACGGGCTAGACGGTGGTGTAGCCGGAGCTCCTGAGTCCAGAACTCTTATATCTTCTGGTTTCTCAGCTGTAAGTATCGCATTGATTATCTTTTGTATTGTTCCTTGTTTCTTTGCTCCAAAGAACGAAAAATAGAATTGATTTATAAAAGAATAAAATCGAGTATGAGTAGGAAATCCTCTCATGCTCGATTTGTTTTGCCTATTTATGCATACATTGTTTTATAGGGTTATTCGCCTACATCTTTTTGACTCTTCATGTTGTAAGACAGCTTCATCAAGCTATCGGACAGGTGAACATTCTCCACTACAACATCTTCTGGTAGATCCAAATCCGTCAACACAAAGTTCAAGAAAGATTTTATATTGTTCTTTACCAATAACTTTACCACTTCTTCCAGTGCTTCTTTAGGAATGGTTAATGCAGCGATATCCACTTCATTTTCCTCAAGAAAACCCTCTAACTCCTCCATCATCATAATAGGGATTCCTCTAATGGTCTCTCCAATATATTTAGGGTTGTTGTCAAATATTCCTTTTATGAAAAATCCCGAACGTTCAAAAGAAGAATACTTGGCTAGTGCTTGCCCTAAGTTCCCTGCCCCTATGACGACAATATTATGATTATCGTTTAGTCCAAGAATTTTTCCAATCTCACTTCTTAAGTAATTCACATTATAACCATAACCTTGCTGACCAAAACCACCAAAGTTATTCAAGTCTTGACGAATCTGTGAAGCGGTTACATTCATCTTGACACTTAAAGCACTGGAGGAGATCCGCTCTATTCCTGCCTCCTTCAAATCTCCTAAATATCTATAATAGCGGGGCAATCTACTGATAACTGCTTGTGATATCCCTTTTGTATCCAAAGTAATTCCCTCCTTAATCATTCATATGCATGACTCATAATGTCTTATGGTTTTTTATTTTACCTTAAATCAAAAGAAATGTCACCTTTTTTATTAAGTTTCATTAAAAATTATGAATACTTTATGTACTTTCTATTGTATCGTTCTCACATATAGAGTATAATGTCAAGAAGAAATAACCTTTGAAGGGAGTAAATGATGACTTATTTAAGAAGAGCGGCTATTAGCATCAAGCGAAATCTCGGCAAAACTATTCTTCTATTTCTTATTGTTCTTATCTTAGGAAGTGTTATTTCTGGTGCAATTTCTACTAATCGAGCCACAGAAAACATGGAGAGTAACCTTATTGACTCGATGCTTCCTTTGGCTATTATTCAGTTTGATTGGGAATTGTTTCAAGAATATAATGAAGATCCTGATCGTTTTTTCTCGGATCTATCACCAGAACTAATTCGACAAATTGGAGCCCTACCTTATGTNAGAAGTTATGACTTTTACACTCATACCTGGCTCTTTACCCATCTAGAAGAAGTACAGCCTGACATGGATGACAATATAGTCATTGATGGCGGTTGGCGTCCTGATGAGGATGCTTTTGGAAGACAAGTACGCGTTCGTGGNGTGGAAAACCCTAACCTTATCGACATTGAACAAAACCTCCTTGAGCTTGTTTCAGGTCGAGTGTTTACACGGGATGAANTACGAAGCTTCTCTNCGGTTGCTGTGGTGTCAGAGGAGTTTGCNCAGCTTAATAATTTNCATGTAGGATCAACTTTCACCCTGCGAAATGTTATCTTTGAGATGGGTCGTGAAATCATGTGGGGAGGCGATGATCTTATTGACAATGTTTTTGCAGAGCAGAGTTATGAGATGGAAGTGATTGGTATCTTTCGCCCATTGAATCTTCAGATTATGGACGATGATTTTATGAATGCTTGGATGGTTACTGAGATTCAAAACAGGATTTATGTACCGAATACATTTGTAGAAGCTGCAAGACGATTCGAATTTGATTCTTTGCTAGAACAAGACCCTGACATCTTTGGAGATTTTGATCCCGATGATTTTATGATGTGGGAGAATTTCTTCACTTTATATGACCCTAATGATTTTCCAGCTTTTAGAGAAGGAGTCATGGAGATTGTACCTCCTTACTTCAAAATTGTAGATACGGCTAACTCCTTTATGCCTGTTCTTTCTGCCTTGGATACCATGAAGGGTTTGACCATGATGGTTCTGTACATCGCCATTGGTGCTTCTCTTTTGATTATCACTTTACTGATTTCCCTCTTCTTGCGCGATCGAAGGAGGGAGGTAGGAATTTACCTTGCCTTAGGGGAACGGAAAAGAAAGATTGTATCCCAATTTTTGTTAGAAATTATAGGCGTAGCTTTCCTCTCTATTGTGGTAGCTTTATTCATCGGAAATATCATTGCTACCAACTTATCAGAAAGTATGCTGATGAATGATATTGCACTAGAACAACAGCGTGCTGGAGAAATCGCAGATCCATGGGGCGATCCTTTTGCCAATATGGGATTCAGGACAGAAGTTCCTCCAGAAGTGATTGCAGACAGTTATGATGTCTCCTTAGATTTTATTACTATACTCCTCTTTTTTGGTGTTGGTCTAGGTACAGTACTTTTTGCTACTGTTATTCCGATGATTTATGTGTTAAGATTAAATCCGAAGAAAATAATGTTATAATAAGCTTGATCCATGTTAAGATGGACGTGCCAAATACAAAATGGCCATCTTAGACTTATGAGAAGCTAATCCATACAGTTTGCAGTATCGATAATATAAAATACCACAGGAAGCGGAAAGGAGAAGTTATATAATGAGCAATCAGGATTTTCTCCGCCTTGATCAGATTAGCTATTACTTTCAAGACGGTGATGAACAGCGTTACATACTAAGGGATATTTCTTGTTCTTTTGAAAAAGGAGTTTTTTACACCATCTTAGGAGCTTCAGGTTCAGGAAAAACCACCCTACTCTCTTTGTTAAGTGCTTTAGATAAACCAAGTTTTGGACATGTGATTTACGAAAATCAAACCCTCGAAGCTATAGGGTATGAAAATTATCGGAGGAATAAAGTTGGCATTGTCTTTCAGCAATACAATCTCATTCAATTTATGACCGCTGCCGAAAACGTCCAAGTTGCCATGAGTATTACAGATAATCCGATTCCTCGTAGAGATAGGTATGATTCAGGAGGCGAAAGAAGTATTGCTCTTAACCTATTGGATTATCTTGGCATTGACCAGAATAAAGCTGACCGTACGGTGAATAAATTGTCTGGTGGTGAACAGCAACGAGTAGCCATCGCTAGAGCCTTATCCACCAACGTGGATTTGATTTTGGCAGATGAACCTACTGGCAATATAAATGAAGAAATGGCGGAGGGAATTGTAGATATTTTTAAAAAGCTTGCACATCAGCATAACAAATGTGTAATCGTAGTTACCCATTCCTCCCAAATTGCATCCCAGTCAGATGTTGTTTTTAGATTAAGTAAAGGAGAGCTTATAAGAGATGAGTGATTTTCTAAACCAATTTAAGAATGAAAACTATCAGCAGGACATGGACAACGCAACAGAGAACATGGAAGAGACCCCACAGGAGGTTGAACAAGAGATTGAAAACAACTTCGACATTGCGACCTTTGAAAGAGACTTTACCAATGAATCTTTAGCAGATTCTATTCGAGATGGAAGTAAGTCTGATGATGAGAAGATTGCAGAGATCTTAATGGCAATTAATGTCTCAGAAGCTTTTGATGACTTGGATGAAGAAGAGGTTGCTACAAACTTCCAGCAAGAAGAGGAAGAGCTTCTCCCTGAGGATCAGGACGAATACGGAGAAAGTTCTCCAGATGAAGAATATGCAGACGACGAGGATTACCAAAGTGTAATGATAGAAGACGATGAGGATTACACGGGTCATCTCTCTGCAGCAGAACGAGCCATGAGAGATACAGAGGCTATCCCTATTATGTCTAGACCAAGGAGAGATAGAGGGTCTTATGACAACAATGAAGCCAGAAGAAGGCAACGTTCCTCTAGAGCCAAGATTGCTTCACCTGATCATGAAGTAGTACGAGACTCTAGACATCACACACGTAAGATGGCTCGATTCTTAATTACAGCAGTGATTATTTTAGCGACTTTAGGAGCTGCTTTCTATTTCTATTGGATGAATAGCCAAGTAGAAGTACCTGACCTAGTAGGAACCCCAATTGCAGATCAAAGGAATTGGGCGCTAACCAATCGAATCACCTTCGAAACTACTGAAGAATTCAGTTTAGAGTTTGATGATGGAGTTGTCATGTCACAAGGCAGCATCCCAGGTTCTCACATCAGGCCAGGAAGCGTTCTTCGAGTAACGGTTAGCTTAGGACCTGATCCAGAGGAACGAATTATTCTGCCTAACTTCTATGAGATGACTACTGCAGATGTTCGTGACTGGATAAGGGAGTATCGCTTACGTAATGTGAATATCAATGAAGAATACAATGACACGGTTCCAGAAGGTAGATTCATTCGGATGGAATTTGTGGATAGAACTGTAACTGCAGAAAACTACACTAGACAAGATGGACTACTCATCTTCATGTCAAGAGGAGTAGAGGTTCTGCCAGAAAACATACCAGTACCTAACTTTGTAGGTCGCACTCTAGCTGATGTGGAAGAATGGGCAAGACAACATGACATTGATGTTCATGTGATTGAAGCAGCATCCAACACGGTTCCACCAGATAGCATTATTGATCAAAACATTGAGCCTCGTACATTGGTTGCTAGAGAAAGTGATATTACAATTACCATTTCTCTTGGCCCAGCAGTAGTGATACCTAACTTTGCCACAATGACTGCAGAAGAAGCAGCGGCATTCCCAGGTGAATTACAGGTTATTGTTAGACATCGTTATCATGCTACTATTGCCTTTGGTCAATTGATTGAGCAATCAGAAGAGCCTGGCACCGAGTTAGTAGGAACAGGATTAGAAGTGGAGGTTACTTATTCTCTAGGTCGTCCATTCCTTGAAAGTTTGATTGGAGAATCTGAGAATGGAATTCCTGAGATTTTTCATAACTTTACTTCTCGAGGAGCTAACATTACCTATACGGTGATTTACATGGATTCACATCTTCCACGTGGTCAGATTGTAGAAATGTCAAGATACAATCAATGGATGGAGATGGATGATCATGTGAACATTTGGGTAAGTTTAGGAAACTTGCCACCACCGGCTCCAGCTACACCGCCTGCCAACCCACCGAATACTGGCACTCAACCATAAAACAAACAAAACCCTCTTTGGAAATTGAGCAAAGGGGGTTTTACTTTTTCAAAAAAATTATTTATTAGTTCCTAAAATTGGTATATAATGCTAGAAGGTATAACTCTTTTGCGCTTGCGCAAGAGTTCTACCGCATATGAAGCTATAACTTATGAAGGTATAACTCCTTTGTGCTTGCACAAGAGTTCTACCGCCTAAGAAGGTATAACTACAGAAAGAGATAAACTCAGGAGAAACCATGATACTTGCAGTTCAACACTTAAACAAAAGCTTTGGAGACCATTTGATTGTTAAGGATGGTTCATTTCACATAGAGGAAAAAGAAAAAGCCGCTCTTATTGGCATTAACGGAGCAGGAAAAACCACTATCCTTCGGATGATTATCGGCGAAGAGTCTATTGATGGTGGTGATGTTATCTTGAGAAAAGGCAAATCCATAGGTTA